>Ga0307947_1000832_pt1 | contig 23187 bp, 22 predicted proteins | sample OrgLakmetagen232_FD_201840 | JGI IMG/M metagenome (GOLD analysis project Ga0307947, IMG submission 201840) | Saline water microbial communities from Organic Lake, Antarctica - #232 | ecosystem: Environmental > Aquatic > Non-marine Saline and Alkaline > Saline | place: Antarctica: Organic Lake...
GCACACTTGCAAAAGAAAAGCACATGCTTCTCATCTTGAACTTCTCCACACTCACGTTTATCACAAATGCTAGAACCACCATGCCATTTGCAAGACTCCACTCTCAAATGGTGTGCACGCAATCTGAACCTGCTGAAATTCCTCAACACATGTTTGTCCAAATCCTTGTACAAGTAGGAGGGGATAGAAAAAGGAGAACCTCTACTCCCACACCACTTTTGAAACAACTCTCTTTGGGAGGTAACAAAGAGAAAAATTACGCAGGCAGTGGAAACCACTCCCCACATTGGTTTAGGAGAAGAAAGCCACAAAGAGAGGAGGCTGAAGTACAAGGCTCAAACGAGCAAGAAGAGCGCCAGACACAGAAGCTAAGCTAAGGCCCAGACAGCTCAGACCACCCATCCCGGACATTGCCAGCTTCAATACAAATTCCTCAGCCAGCCCGCCCTACAACAGTGAACCTGTCGTGCTACACCACCTTCACAATTACTCAGTGCAAGCATGTAGAAGATCTACACCGTTAAGGTAAGGTTCCTTAGCGAAAGGTGCCGCCCCCAAGCATGAAAATCCTCATGCTTGGGGTTCGGTAGTCAGGATCCTCCTCAGACTTAGGCAGGCACGGTGGGAGCGGTGTAATGCTGAGGTAGTGCAAGCAGTGTTTGCTTAGTAGACCTTTCTATAGGCTTGCACCGAGCAACTGTGTGGTGGAGAGCACGGCAGGTTCAGTGCTGTAGGGCTGGCTATGAGACTCGGTAGTTTTTGTGGATTGGCAGTGGCCGAGATGGATGGTCATCCCTGTAGACCCTTAGCTTAGATCTGCAATTTCTATGCCTGGTGCTCTTGCTTTTTTTGAGGCTTGTACTCCAGTCTCTTTGTGACTTCTTTCCTCCTTCTGGTACTCTGTTGGACCTCTCTGACTGGGCCTTTTTTGTCTGCCGTTAAAGGAGTTTTACGGTACTCGGTACCAAAGTGGCTCACTTATCCTTAATCTAGCTATGTGGGGAGTGGTTTTCACTGCCTGCGTAGTTTTTCTTTTTTAAGGTTCCTTTGATATATGTGCCTCAGGGGGCATCTGCATAATGATCAGTCAGTCTCCCCTCTTGCGGAACACTCCGCAAAACATAGCAATTGAACTGCGGATTCAGAGAGTGACCTGACAATGCAATTTGGCAAATGGCTCTCTTCTCTCATTAACCCTATCATCTGATTCTTGCAGGGCAAGCAGCCAATGTCATTATCACGCACTGCAATAATTGTGCGCCTTTTCATAGTGATGAGCAAGCTGGCTTCTTTTGTGATCATTCTTACTGCTGGATATGTAGATATGTAAATAGAGGGGTTTTGTAACATGCAGAGACAGAAACTGCCTCTGTACATTTTTCATTGCTGCAATTCTTCTTTTTGTCAGCATCCATTCCTATCACACCTAGGATTGTACAAGAGTTACAGGGTACTGAAAATAAAAAAAACAGTGCCCTTGAAAGAAGAGATACTAAAAAGGTGCCGTCATTGGCTGTACAGAAAAGATTTAAAGTTTAGCAAGTTGGCAAGCTGCATAGTTGCCAATAGATTTGCCAACTTATCCTCCTCCTCCTTCTCCACGTGACCAACAGGTCGAGTTCCGGGACGCAAATTCTCTAACGCATTAAAATAGAAAGCCATACATGGCTCCAGTCTCTAGCTTCACAAACACCCGACGCTTACTTCCTTCAGCTCAAACAAGAATAAGGGCTCCTGTGACCGATTCCAAACATGTAGCACACCAGCAGCTGCAACTTGTGCAGCGTGCTTGCGTGGGCCCAACAACGCTTACATCTACCAACCCTAAACAGTTCAACGTGCTAGCGCTTAGTCAAAGTCAGCCACACCCAGGTAAGAAGCCATGAGCGCAAGCTGGTGGGGGAAGTCTACACCGGTGGCATACTCCGTCAACAGCCCAACTGCCCAGCCAAACATGACCCAGCGTCCTGGGCGAACAAAAAGGTTAAAGGTGAGTGAGTATGTACGCGCGTGTGTGTATGTGTGCGTATGCGCGTATGTGTGTGTGTGTGTGTGTGTGTGTGCAGGTGTGTGCGTGTGTGTGTATGCGTATGTGTGTGCGTATGTGTGTGCGTGTGCGCGTATGTGTTGTGTGTATGTGTGTGTGCGTGTACACGTATGTGTGTGTGTGTGTGCAGGTGTGCGTGTGTGTGCGCGTGTGTGTATGTGTGTGCCTGTGCGTGCACAAGTGAATTTAAGGTTAAGCATGTGTGTGTATATGCCTGTGTGTGCATGTGCGCGTGCGCGTGTGTGTGTGCAATTTGTGTGCAGGTGTGCGTGTGTGTGAGTGTGTGTGTGTGTGTGTGTGTGTGTGTGTGTGTGTGTGTGTGTGTGCGCGCGCGATTAGTGTGCACATGAGTGCAGGTGTGTATGTGTGTGTGTGCGCGCGATTAGTGTGCACATGAGTGCAGGTGTGTGTGTGTGTGTTTGTGTGTGTGTGTGTGTGTGTGTGTGTGTGTGTGAGCGTGTATGTGTGTGCACGTGTGTGTGTGTGCGTGTGTGCGTGCCTGTGTAGGTATGTGTGTTTGTATGTGTGTGTGTGTGTGTGTGTGTATGTGTGTGTGTGTGAGAGTGTGTGTGTGTGCGTGAATGTGTGTGTGTGTGTGTGTGTGTGTGTGTTCTGTGAGTTTGTGGCCCACAAACGGCGAGAGCAGATAGAGCGGCCTGCATGAAGCTGTGTTGGCCCCCCCCGTTCTACAACTCACCGTTGTTAATCTCGTTTTTCAGCGTCCAGCCAAACACCGTAGTGTCCTTCATCTGGCGCTGCACGATGGTACCCTGGAAGTACTTGTTCATCCGCTTCGCTTGCTCCCGCTGGTACTCTACAGTGATGCCCGATTTACTAGGACCCGTTTGAACCTGGGGAATGGGAACTGCCCCTTCAAGGCGGGCTGGGGGGGCCTCGAGGGACGGGCTTGTTGGAGCTGGTGCATCCGGCTTTTTAAGCTCTGGAGGAGCGGACGGTCGCTTCAGGTCCGCGCTGCGGACGGGCTGGCATAACTGCCTACTTAGTCTCGTCCTCTGCTGCGCCACTGAGCCAAACTTTTGGGCTTCCTGGCTGACCTGCATTGATTCTATTTAATTTGAATGAAATGCACAATGATGTGCATCAATAATGTGCATAAACGCTCCTTGGTCAAAATCCATCACGTAATTTCTAAACCAGAATGCTGTATTTCAAGCTCTTGGGCACTGCATTCAAGACCACACGTCCATCGTACGATAGGGAGGCGAAGAGCCAGGGATCTGAGACGGACCAGGACAAACCGTACACGCTGTCCTCATGCTCGTCGAACGTGTGAGCCTTGCCATCCGAGGCATCCATACAAGAGCTGCAATCACGCATAAAAGCCAGAGTTGCTGACCAGTTCAGCCGTATGGGGAAATGTGCATGCAATGAGCATTATTTATTATATTTGCAGGGAGGGGGGGGGCAAGCAAGTTAAGTGATGTAATTAAATGTGTGTGCTGCTGACCAATCATGGCAGGATGAAGGGGTGGGGTGGGGCTGGGTAAGCAAGCAAGTTTTGTGCTATTGTCTACAAATTTGCAGCAAATTATTCGGTAGCTGACAAGCCGTGTTATGGGGAGGGACAAAATGTGTATGCGCTGCTGGGCATACATTTGTTTTGCAGGGTGAAGGGAGGGTGGGCGGGTGGGGCAGCAGGGCAAGCAAGTATAATGTGTATGCTGCTAAGCATTTTTAGGCAGGGGTGAAGGGGGGGAGGGGGGGGGCAGAGCAAGCATGTTATGCAAAATAATTAAACGAGAGAACTACATAGGAAATTCATCCCGGTCATTGTGCTTTCTTTATTGGGCGTGCTATGCCGACCAAGCCGATTTCCGAGCTGGAGTGGCGGACGAGCTCAGCTAGCGTTTGATCGTGACATGTTCAGGATATATGCCGTGTGTAGTGGTCGATTGCTGGCGGGCAGAGGCGTGCAAGCTCAATTTGGCCGGAAAGTAGCGAATGAACTTTGGACATACCGTGTATACGTGCAAAGCCAAAGAAGTAGCGAGCAATCTCAGCCAATTGCAAAGCGAATCCATGACATCAGCTTAAAAGTTCGAGGTTTCGTTCTCATGGGTTTGAGTGGCGGAATCAAATGTAGCATTATGTGCAACGCATCCATGCAATAAAACTTATCGTCGGGGAAGTTATCAGCACGTCCATTGTATTTGAACTGTTAATTGCGGCTTATAATTAACCTCTTGCTCTTGTGTGGGGAATCAGTAACGTGCGCACAAAGAGAGAGCAACCGTTGTAAATGTCACACACAAGACAAACTCCACACAAACCGCGCACCTGTTTTCTCCCGGCTGATTGTCTGCTGCCTCAGGTGGATTAAGTTTGGAGACCTGCATTTGCAAGCACGCAGCTGTTCCTTGCAGATTCCACGCTCATAGAGTGATTGGGGGGACACAACGTGCACATCTGCAGGCAAGTTGTGAATGCTGCAGCTGTTGTGGTGAGATGCTGCTAGCGCTCAGCCTGTATACTGATGTACCTAACCAAAAACACAAAAATTATACAAGCACAGGAGATTGGCAGTAGAGGTGAACCCTAAGTGCCTCGCGCAGTAAACCAACTCCCTTTCGTAAGATTGACCCTTGTATTACCAAATATTACATTCCTGTGCCTTAGAGGGTGCACGGGTAAATGAAGCAGTAATTTACACCTGAAGGGCGTGTTTTTTTATGCTATAGGAAAAGGCGTGATCAGTTGTTAACAAACATGAGCTTTACTTATATTTGTGGGGTAAGTGTAGTCATAATACGAAATACAAGACCGAGGCACCCGCACTTTTGAATGCCATCCCTTTCCGGGCAGTCTGAAAGTATTGCAGCAATACCTCTCGAATTTAGAATTCGTTTTGGTGTGTAGATTGTTCTCCAAAATGGACTACAAGTATGTGTGTGTTGTGTGTTTGAGTGGGTGGGTGTTTGCGTGTACGTGTGTGTGAGTGAGTGCGTGTGCGTGTGCATGTGTGTGTGTGTGTGTGTGTGTGCGTCAAAAGACGTGCAAGACGAGCAGCAAAGAGGACATGCTTAATGTCTTGTGATAGGTTACGACTCCGGCTCGTGCATGAGAAGTCGCTTTTGCTGCTTATATTATTTGGTCTGCAAACATTGCCAGAAAGATATCGCCATCGCTTGCCGCGCCTGATATACACAAAAGCACGCCAGTCAGCAAGATGCTGATGTTGCCATTTTGCCGCATGGCACAGCGAAAACAGTCTGATCCCCCTTATAAATCAAGCGAGAAAATACTGAGAAGCACTTTTCCTCACCTGGGGTGTGTGGTACAAGTTAACGAAACAGTCAGAGGAGGACGAAGCGACAAGCTGCTCGTGGAACGGGCTGATCTGTGCACGCCACACCCAGTGCGAGTGGCCACCCAGTTCTAGCAAGGGTCCTGCCTTTCCCAGCATTCTGGAAGGTGTTGTGTGCAAAAATATATACCATTGATTTAATACCCTGCCTTGTCAAAAGCTTTGGAAAGCGTTGTGTTCATTGCAGGGTTGTTCAGTTTGTGTCTTGGCAACAAAGGCTTGTTGAAATGCGTAAATGTTTGTAAATTTTGGAATTGGTACAAACCCAAATGAACAAGTTTGACTTGTTGTAAAAGAGCTGGCAAATGATCCCGGCATCCTGCCTTGCCCAGTGTCTTGGAAGTGTTGCATTAATAAGTAAAAGCGCCACATTGATCAGTTCTATACTGGCGGTGGCAAACATTATTTACACCAAAACCAGCGGCTTCCATCCTGTTAACCTGTTAGTTGTTCATTCGAAAAAGCCTGAGAAAAACACAATATACCTAAGGTCCCACACGCGCAGCTTGCAGTCATCTCCCCCACTGACGACACGGTTTTCGTTTGTGGGACAGAAGCTCACGTCCCGGACAGGCATCCTATGCGCTCCCACCTGCCACCAGGTAAAGTAAAAAACTGACATATAGGCTACTAAAATATGAAACGTCTATGCAGAAATCGTAAAAGGAAGTGTCAACTACCCAAACATACAATCACAGGCATTGCAGGTTTACTGGGCCAACCCTAGATTTGACATGTACTGAGCAGCAGAACGGAACTCGGGCAGTCACCCTTGGTGCATGATGTAAATAGGAGGTCAAGTTGTGAAATCTTATACGGGGGGAGGAACTGCATTTAGGGCTAGATCATCGCCAAGGGGCTTCAACGGGTTAAAATGAAATGGAACCACTTGAAGCAGTGATCGCAGAGGAAAGAGCTTGATCTACGTGCTGTGTACATGCTTGTTTCCTTTCAAAGTTATAGCTCCCTTAGATGAACTGTGCATCAGAGATGCCCGTTGTCCCTTTACCGCCCTCGTTTCCCATCAGCAAAAGCTCTGAGCGCGTGAGCAGCCATTGACCTGATGATATCTTTGTGTTTTGATGCCTGCAACGTGTTTACCTCCTTAACGCCCCACCCACCTGCTCTCCCGTACACACCATGCTGCGCATGTCCCAAAGTTGGATCCCATTGCCACCTACACAGGAAGTGTGTATGTGTGTGCAAGGACAATCCGAGATCCATGAATCTAAGAAGAAGACAAAGCGATGCTGCTCTTACATGCCCGACCCAATATACAAAGTGACCATATTCGTGGCATAACACATGTATGATGGCGTCAGGCAAATCAGAAAGCAAAAGCTCTAGGCTACATGCCCCTCTCATTTGTTGTTGCTGCCGCACCTGCTGTGGCGCACAGCTGGTCATGCTGAGGGTTCAAGGCTCCAGACCATAACTGCAGCAGCTCTCCTGCCGGCGCTTGGCCTACAAGCTGGGCTCCCTGAGGTTCCATGGCCAGTTGTGCGTGCTTTGTCAATGTTTAAAAGTGGTTAGGCTATCTGAAACTTCAAGAATCATTGCTGGGTACAATATTTGCTTATGATGGGCTCCTTGAGGCTACTTGAAAGCCAGTGCAGTGCTTTGTGGGCTATGTTTGTACGCATCAGTGTCAGATTTACTACGCAAGGCCCGTGATTCATGGTTACAAAGGGCACCCTGACAAACGAGTAGCCAGCGTGAAGATTGCATGAACAAAATTTGGGTCAATAATACTTTGAATCAATGATCAAAATCTACAGAATCTACCTAAAGACAAAAGCAGTATGCTGTTTGCGCTCTGCACTTCACACACAAACACACACACAGGGACAAATTGCATGGCCTACAAAAAATCTGCCAAGACTTGTGCTTCCACACCTGGTCACTGATGGCCCATCTATGTAACATCCCATCCTCAACCGTGACTGCCACTTCCGGCTGCTGTGGGTGCCATAAAGCCCTGAGCAAGGGCAGAATGTGCTAAATTCGTGCAGGTGTCTTGTGTTTAACGAAATCACTGACTTCCTATGAGCTAGCTAGCAAACACGGTCAAATAATTGGTGTGCTCTTCAAAGTAAATTTCCTTATCACCTTGATCAGCCGTGCTTGCTGCAAGACTTGATATGTGGACAAGTGGACATGAATAACTCCTATGCATCTGCATCTGCATCTGCTGCTGCTGCTGCTTCTGATTGGTCTGACAGTGGATTGTATGTAAGTGCTTTATCAATTAAATTTCTTTGAAAGCCAGTTCAGCTACTTTTCATCGTGCAGGCTTTCTCCTCTGGTTGCTTGTGAGAGCATGCGATCTGGGGTGCCAATTCCCCACCGTTTAACCACACTATACTTCCCCCCTAACCATGCCGTCCTACCTTCTGATGATGCTGCTCTCTCCCTGGCCGGGGAGATCTGCCAGCTTTTCAAGCGCTCCACCCGTATCTGGGATCCGCCAAAGGCTTGCGCCATAGCTGCCCGCTGTGTGCACAGATATCAAAACATCGACCATGATATATACTATACATACAAGCTCGTGCCACAGCTGCCCACTGCGTGCACAGGTACCAAAACAGTGACCAAGAACACCATACATCCATACACACTCTAAGCTGCCTGCTGCGTTCACACAAATACTTAAATTGCCTCGACCAAGATCATCACACATTCATGGCAAACAGTAATGCCCCCCATTTAAGCATGCCCAGATAGGCATCATCACACTGTGACTGCCATACGTGCAGGTAACGAGCCAGCTCGCTGACAGGTGTTGCTTTGTGGAAAGGAAGAGGAAAAGCATGCAGGCTCCTAAGTTGATAGGATACGAGGGAGAAGAGGAGCTTTGACCCACCTTGGCCCCATACTGTTATGAGCACCTGCGGCTGCTGGCAGGAGGTGGCAATGTCCCATACTTCAGACTTATGGAGCAAGGAACGGCTGCAAGCGAGGCGCTCTTGGTCGGCGTCGTACTGGAGCACATGCACCTGGTGCGTGTGAACGTGTTTTATTGTGGAAATAACAATGCACGTGTGCTTGCAAGTTGCACAAAACTGTCCTGACAAGCAAGAAACTTCCATTACCTCGTTTTCCTCCTTTAGCGAATTTGTGCCCACCATCCTGTAACATGGCAACAGGCAGAACAACGCATGATAGTCATGAACTATAAAACGAGGGGTGCTTTGACAGCATTAACCAGCAACAAAACCCAGACTAATATGCTCATTCTCAATACTTGATGATCAAGGTGCTCACGCACTTTACAAATATGTGCATGCACCCGTGCTCGCTCACACACGCACATGCACACATGCACGTAGACACAAGCGCACACACACATAAATTCAGACGCATTTAGTGCGTGCCTCTCACCAGTGCGAGGCATGCTTCTCGGCTTGTACAGACGCAAGCGCTCTGGGCGTACGGATAGTGTTGCGTGAGAGTTGTGGAAACCAGCAGCGTGATTAGAGTGTATGCGTGTGTGAATGTGTTAGTGTGCGTGATGTGTGTATGTATGCACTTGTGCAATGTGTGTGTGTGCCTTCAATACCTGGCCTGCAGTTTCAAGGAGTGCGTGATGGAGCGCTCAGGTGGCATGTTTGAAAAATGAGCGTGTCCAGGGCCTGAATAGAGGACCAATGCTTGGATGTATTAATAATATTTATTTGTTAAAAAAATCATCCACAATTAGTACTCATTCATCATTCCAGCATGAAAACCTTCCAACGCCGTGGCAAGTCCATGCCTGTGAGTAGTGTTATCTAAATACTGCATGTGTGTGCTAGCTGGAATCTGGCTTTTGCATTGACTAAACTTGGTCAAACTTGCACAGGCTGCTCTCGTCCCAGGAGGAGGCCACTCAGCCCGCACCATTGGCACAGCTAATGCTGTGTATACAGGAGAGCACAATACTGAACAGCCGTGTGGGGAGCAGGGACAAGAAGAGCACACCCCAGGACAGGCGAACAGAGAGCAACGACTGGGAGAAGAGGAAGAGGCAACGCCCGACAGCGAAACGTCCTCTGATGTTTCTTCTCTTAACAGTGCCTGGATGGGCCACATGGGTCTAGGGCATCGCCGTAGTAGCTGCCTCGTTTCTTTCCAGGTGACAGCGATTGGAGAACTCTTGCCATTCCGAGCACACGTGTGTTTACGCGTGTACAAATTCAGTACGCCGCTCTGTGTCAACAAAAATGCTGACTGCAGACATCAGCTCTTGTCTGCCAAGCGCACGCCTGCAACGTCTTGTCCAGTCAGCGACGTGCTATTTTTACTGACGCTCATAACGTAGTCTGCAACCTGCTACCGATATCGACGCAGAGCCTGGGGATTGAAGGTCTAGGGGAGCTGCTGCAGCCACACCACCAGCAAGCAAGCAAAACCAAGAGGGAGGAGCAGCGCATGGCTACGTTGAGGGACCTGCTGAGTGAGCTGGCCGCCTACTTTTGTGAGGTTGATGCGTACGAGCTGCTCGAGGAGAGCCCCGAGCCCAGCCCAGATCCCAAACCCAAGGGACCCAGCAGTGAGTGCGAGAAGGACAGAAGCAGCAGACTTGGTATGTTGTCCTCACGCCTGCACAGATATCTGTTATATGTTACATGTCCAGTTTCTTCTCTGGTGCTGCAGATCGCCTCCCTCCTTTTTTGTGTCCTCGTCTAGTTAGGAGAAAGGCACCCTGTTCCAGGGCAAGCATCCATCCCTCAACTCCCTTCCCCCAACAGGGCACACCCTGGACCAGACAGCACCAGCAGCTGCACCTCCCCAAGCAACACCACAAGACCCCCTCAGTGAGCCATTCCAGCGCCTGGATTCCCTCCCCTCACCCCTGCAAGCCACAACTCCTCGCAGCCCCTTATCACTCCAGTCCCTCACTCCACCTCCCCTGTCCACCCACACCACAGCCTTGCTTCCTCCTCACAGCACGCAGGCAAAGGTGCCACTGCACAGCACCACTCCCGCTCCCTTTCACTCTCCCGCACAGCCTTTCCCACGGCCTTTGTCAGCTGCTGTACCGAGCCCTCAATCGCCTCATAACACAGTTCAGGATGCACAGACAGGCAGCGGCGGGATTGCTCCCCTCCTGAGCACAACCCCTTGCGTGGCCAATCATAGCAATGAGCACTCGTCTGCCTGGGAAATCACAGATGTTCAGCAAGGTGGGGATTCCTGCAGTCCCAAATCCAGTAGCCGTTCCGGCTCAGATCGTTGATGTACACGAGCGCACCTGTGTACTCACACCCACCACAGGTCTACACACACACACACACACAAAACACACACAGCATACATACACACAACTACACACCACGTACACACAGATGCAGCTGCAGTCACTGGCCTGCGTGCCCAAGAAAAAGGTGGACAGGTCAATCGTCAGTCCCTCAAAGCTGGCAGGCGCAGTAGTGTGCTCGTGCAGCAGCAGCCAGCCCACACAGCACAGCCACCCCCTGGCAGGCGCAGTAGTACACAGCAGCCTGCAAACGTAGAGGGAGCAGCAACGGCAGCGGCTGGAGAAGCCGTCCCATTCCCATATGCAGGCAGGCGCAGCAGCATTTTACAGCCCACTATTGCACTTGGTGAGTCAGCACACACAGGCAGACGCAGCAGCATGCTTGGTCCACGTGCTGAGGACACCGTAACAGCAGCAGAAGCAGCATCTCTACCCCCCATGCCGAGGCGCACCTCTCGTGTAAAAAGCGGTGCAGGATGTGGTGGACCAAAGCAGCAGCAGCAGCAGCAGCAGCAGGGGTCTTTTTCAGGAAGTGGTGACTGCAGCAACGACAGCAATAGGGACAGCTGTGCTGGGATGGCCGGTAGCCAGGTGGACGCGGTTGCTAGTGAGCTCTTGCTGCAGGCTGGCAGTGGTGAACACGTGCGGACTGTGTCAGGGCAGAGGAGCAAGGTCAGTACCGGTGTTGAAGGAGAAGGTGAGCGGGCGGAGGATTGCAGTGCTCAGGGCGGGTACAGTAGTGGTAGCACAGGCACAAGAGTTCCGGGCGGGAAATCAGGGGGCTTGGCTGGTGTTTCTGAGGCGGGTGGTGAGCACAGCGCTGCACAGCAGCTGGAGGTGCTGCCGGAAGAAGATGGAGAGGAAGAGGGTGTGAGGGAAGATGGAGAGGAAGAGGGTGTGAGGGAAGATGGAGGGGAGAGGGGAGCAGGTGAGGATCAGGGGGAGGGTAGCGAGCAGGAGTTAGAAGGGGTGTCTGTGCAGCAAGGCACGGCCAGTAGCGTGGCGTATATTCATGCTTCTGAAAGGGCAGATGATGATGGTGTGGACTCAAAGCCAAAAGGAGGGAAGGGCAGCAGGCGGGGCAGATCGTCAATGTCATCCTCAGCGGCAGCCACAGCTGCAGCAGCAGCAAGCAGGCATAGGGATACGGCAGCTCATGCTAAGGACTTGGTGCTCAGGGAAAAAGACGTGGGTGCAAGTGACATAAAAGATGTTAGTGTTCAGTATGATCAGCAGTCAAGTGAGCTGCAGGAGGATGGGGGGCCCCAGCAGGAGGAGCACGTACAACATCAGGGCTTGACGCCGTTGCAGCAGCTGCTTGAGGTCTGCAGCCAAAGCGTGAGTGCTGGATGAGGAATGCTGGTTCTACCTGCTAACGTGAACACTTTGCTGTCCGACAGCTGCGTCTCCTTGACTCATGCTTGTGGTGTTATCACCGCCTGCGTATTATTGTAGTGTTTCTCTGCTGGAGTGTCGGATTGGGTCTGTCGTGTCGTTTTCCCCTCCTAACAGCTCAGATATCACAACTGTCTGATCACTATGTATGGATGTGCGATTGTGGCAAAGACGGTAGCAGTGATTAAGAGTGGCATGATTGAGAATAATTATTGTGAGTGCTTGGTGAGGCGAGGATTGATCAGACTGTTTAGATACTGGTAAGTTTATAAATGGATGTTTCAATGTGAATGCCCGTGCAAATGTGTGCCCTCCTGCTCAATAACCCACCCAGGTGGATGTCACCCAGATCCCGAGCATGAATGCCTTTATTGGTGCGCAAGCAGATCTGCGCAAGATCACAAAGATAGGAGAGGGCACCTATGGCGAGGCTTTCAAGCACAACAAGTGAGTGGGGTGTGTGGAAGAGGGTACGAGCAGACAGAACTAGAAAATGAATAAGAGCTGCGCAGGTAATTAAAAATCACCCCCCACTTTAATTATGGAAAAGGAGCACTTTGGTACCGGGTACCGTAAAACTCCTCCACTAAACAAGCAGACAGCGTCTGTTTAGGTTGGTTAGGTTAGTAAACTTTTATCTTGCCCTTTAACTGGATAATTTGAGGCCTCGCAATTTTGCTCTGCGCTGTACACACACCGGAGGCTGTACACACACCAGGAGGGAGTTTCGCCAGTGGAGGATGGCCAGCTCAACATCGCAATAAATTTCCAGGCCGTGTGTGTGAGGTCAGGAGATCGATCGCCCTGTTCCTCCTGCAATTGCCATTGCATGCAGGATCGTGTTCAAGGTCGTGCCGGTGGAGGGCAGTCAGCTCATAAACGGGGCTCCCCAGAAGCGCGCGGAGGAAATGGCGGCAGAAGCCCTGATCGCACTGACACTCACCAGCCTCAGAAACAAGTCAGCAGGTGCTGTCTACCTCCTATGCTCACCGTCTGTAACGTTACATGTGCAGAGATGGATCAAAACTTTGTGCGTCTGTTTGTTCTGAAAATTGCACAGCAGAGTAGATTTCCAGACACGCGGTTGTGGCCAACCCTTTCATGGTGCATGTCACTTGCAAGCATGAGCTGCTGGCTTGCAAGCGTGTATTAGCTCAACTGGTTGCTTCTCTCAAGCCAGCTGACAGTGAACTGTCTAGGGTTGGCTACTAAACTACATTGCCATGCAATAAAAAGCTTAAACAAGATCACAAAAACGAGACACAAAATACACTTAACAACGACGACAGTGATAATGGGGGATCTGGTGGGGGGTTACTGGTAGAGCGACTGGCTTCAGAAGGGCTAGGCGCAGGCCGGATTGCATGGCTGACAACCCGCCGAATCCTCGTTGAACTCTATTGTATCTCTTTGAGAAGCGAAAACAACACACTAGCCAGTGGGGCTCTGGCTAGTGTGAGCACTAGTTGAGAGCCTTTCCTTGATGCACGCTGGTGCTCTCCAGCATAGACTTTTAGACATTGGCCAGAACCATATATATGGTCTATATACAGTATAATCGGCAGGGAAATCACCAAATGTTTTGTCATATACGTTGTATATATACGGTTCTGGCCAACCCTAAAAATGTTTTGCTGAACTCGGGTGCAAGGTACATATAATTCGAGGACGCCAGACGCCCAGATCTTCTACCACACCTGATCACTTTTTATCTCTGTCACATGTGTGTGCATAGGTGGTCGAGACCAGGCCAACGTGACGCCCTGCTTTGTTGAGACGTTTGAGGTTGGAGTGTGCCAGGGCCCCTACACCCCTGAGCTTGTGCGGGCTTGGCACAAGTGGGACAAGGCTCACGGCTCTGAAAACGACCCTGTGGACGGCTTGCAGGTGAGGGGGCTTGTAGCAGATCCCGTGCATTCGTGTTTTATAGTTAAATTATTCTGTTACTGCTAGTGTCTCGAAAATGTGGGGGCTTTCATCATATCTGTGGGTTTGGAATTTAAAGTTTAGTCGCGCAGCACGTACTTTTCAGATTTGTTCAGGGGGTTGTAGAAAGGAAATTAAAGTAAGTGGTGCTTGTTATTGGGCAGCGGAAGGGAACAGGGAAATTTGACATGCTTTTATATGCGTGTGCTGTGTGCAACCCTATACCTCTGTTACTCCTTTACTGTCTGTGTGTATGTGTGTACATTGTTTACAAATCAATCACGTAGCGCATCAAAATTAAGACCAAACACTGTCTTCATTTGTAATTTTATCCTTGTTATCATTCAGATGTTCAAAGCTATTGCATGCCAGGATTGTTTTCATGTGTCAAGGCAGCACCTGTATTGCAAGTGTTGAAGGCAAACACATGCTTAAGGCCGTAGTTTCATTTCAAGCAATGAGTATCATGTATCATGTCTTTGACAGCAACATCATAGCGTCTGGGCATAATCCTCTGATATGTCCTGTGTGTTTTTCTTGTGCCTCCAGGCTGACCAGCTGTACCTTGTCATTGCCATGCGTGACTGCGGGCGGGACTTTGAAAAAGCCACCCTAGCAAGTTTTGACCAGGCACGAAGCCTGCTAGCCCAGGTGCGCTGCAACTCATCGCAGTTGTTGTGGCCATCAAGGCAATTATCAATTCACGTCCAAACTTGTTTTTGGAGGTCTTAAATGCAGTGGTCTGACGGCACAAACTTTTGGCATCTTTTATGTGTCAAATCTCAGGTTCCGTCACCAATGCAAAAACCTGCTGTTGCAAAATAGAGGCAACACACTTGTTTCCACTCTCTTTCCAAAGAGGAATTTGTTGACTGTGTTGTTTTTAAATGGTGTTGTTACGTTGAGGGAAGTCTGGTCAAAAGCATGATGCCATGTAGAGCACTGTAACATGTAAAGGGACTTTGAAACCAAAACACGGAAGGTTGCAGAAAGGCAGGATTTAAGCGCTGCGAGGGGTGGCTTAATATTCTGGCTATGATGTTCTGATTTGCATGCATAGGTACACATCACTGGAGTCAATAATAGAAGAGGCTGCTGTGTTTGAGTCTGTACAATTAAAAATCAATCATATACATATGTTATGTGCACGTATGTCGTGTCAAATTGCCTTGGCATCAGCCATTGCCAAGATGGCTGTAGGATTTTCCAACCAGTTCCAATTAAATGTGCCTGACAACTAGAGATGTCCTCATTCTACACATATGCACCCACATGCACTCTTGCACACAAGCACACAGGTACACACACACACTCACGCACACACAAACACCATGCCTCAGGTGGCGCTGACCCTAGCCATAGCGGAGGAGGCTGTTGAGTTTGAGCACCGTGATCTACACTGGGGCAACGTGCTGGTGCGACCGGCAGACTCTACTGCGCTCACCGTGCGCTTGAGGGGCGTTGACATTGAGGTAAATTTTCACATGCTGCCTCGTGTTGCCTTATTGGCCATTTCTTTTACCACAATACAGTAGAAACGACTTATCACGACAAATCCGTTAGATAGGGCAATGGAAAGAACTGCTTTTCAATTCCGATAAGGTTCTTTTGAATGAATGTGAATGCAGTGAACTTCCCAAAGACGCGAGCCAACAATTGATTTTGATGGAGCCCTCTGACAACTCCATCTGTCATTGACGTCCTCACAGATCAAAACACACGGCATGGTGGCCTCCATCATTGACTTCACTGCCTCCCGCTTGCGTACGCTGACGGGGGCGCTAGCCTACTGCGACCTGTCATGTGATCCTGAGCTGTTTGAGGGCACAAAGGGGGTTGTGCAGGTAAGCAAGCAAGTTACGTCCTGCTCTCTTTGCACGCATCCAATAATCCAATGCAACCTTACTAGTCAGTCATACAAGACAAGCAAACAACATGACGTTGTACACACACACACACACACACACATACACAGTTTGACACGTACCGGTGGATGCGGCGTCTGAATAATGATGACTGGTCCTCATCATGCCTTGCCACCAACTGTCTCTGGATGGCTTACATGGCAGAGATGATTGTGAAAGAGAAGGCTTCAACTTTGAGTGGAGCGCAGAAGCGGCAGCTGCGAGAGTTTAGGTGGGCCGTGCGCACTGGCTTCTTTACAAGTTTGATCTGCCTGGCACGTCTAGGTGCAATTGCCGTGTTTGTATGTCCCTTGTGGACAATCTGGAAGTGCAACTAGTATCGAACGCATACCTTTAGCGTGCTGCATTCAGAAGAAGCATCAGACTGCGATCTGCTAGGGTATCCTCCAGTCAACGTGTTGATTGTTCCTGCAAAGCTTAGGCTTGCCCTGATCTGCCTCTCCGCTCTTTTCTTTGCAGGAAACGCGCGGCACAAACTCTGAGCTGTGGGGAACTCATCTGTGACCAACTGTTCCAAGGATTGTGGATTGCAAAAGAAGCATCACCATAACCAATGCTTGTTTTTTGCCTGTATTATATTTCCGATACGCAATGTGACGGTGTTTTTGTGACAAGCATCACAACGCGCCTTGCTGTTTGTTTCCCAGGAGATGTGCTTGTTTTTCGTGAAGTTCGCAGCAGCTCGTATAATTCTGCCGGCCGCATAAATGCGTCAACTATTCTACCGTCTGTTCGGCCAATAATTTAATTATTCAGCCATTTTACTAATATTCGGAGCCCTCTCCGAACTGGCTTCGAGTAGTTGGGAATTGTTTTTAATTTGTCTGCGACATAAATTAAATGGCGAAAGATAGCAGGGAGAGAAGCAGAGAAGACAGGAATGATCGTAAACGAGAACACAGGAGGGATAGAAGCAGGAGCAGGGAAAGGAGCAGAGATGGTACTTGCGAACGCACACCTGCACACATACACGCACACACACACACACTCTCTCTCTCTCTCTCTCTCTCTCTTTCTCTCTCATACACACACTCATGGATACAACACACACATTTACGCGTGCACATAGACACACATGCGAGTATCAGAACATGTACACACACAGCACTGTTTAATACCTTGCATATAAGCTCTTAAGCAGCAACTGTGCCAGTGTGTGCGACAGCTCAAGCAAACGACCACGTTCAACGCCTAGAAAACCATTGTGCAGGCACATGTGCGGATCTCAAATGCACGTAAACGAACGGGTCTGTCCTCTGTGTGCCCAACCCTCACTGTCACAGGCCGCCGACATCAGCACGCTCTCCCTCTGCCCCCGCAACCATCTCAACACCTCCCTCCTGCCACTCAGCAGTTGCCTCCCCCTCCCAGCCTTCCACCGCCAGTACACTCCATCCACAAAGGCATGTCCACCCCACTCATCTGAAGCTTAGTCTACTTTAGAGCTTGAACTCTCACGTCTGCATCTTGACGATGCTGTTTCTTGTACACCCTTTAACGCACGCCAGGTCAAAGTTAAGTATCATGGTTTTGCACCGCATGCGCGCACAGGGGGCAAGTGCTGTTCATGCGCTGCACCACGAAGTCACGTTAGCATCATCAATGAAAGGCACCATTGCAAGGGCCTGATGCTTGTTAAATGAGTGCAACACAAGCACGAGATGTGTGATGCACTGATACAAACCACAAACCATCTATCATCAATGAAAGGCACCATTGCAAGGGCCTGATGCTTGTTAAATGAGTGCAACACAAGCACGAGATGTGTGATGCACTGATACAAACCACAAACCATCTCAGGCAGGCAGGCAGGCAGGCACCCCCGTCGGGGGGTACCATGAACTCCATGAACGATAGCAATGGCGTCATAACCTGGATAACCCATGCTTCGTTTCCGCGCCCTCATCTGTCATCATCAACCATATAAAATCTTCAGGCACTGTGCACACGATCCGTCCGTTTGGCTTGTTCATTTCCATCCCGGGCTACAGACGGCACGTGTTGGTACACCATTCTCAACTCAGCGACGACATCCGATTTGCCAAAGGTGGCTACTTTCCTTGGGCGTGGTGTATGCATGAGTGGTGTTTATTGTGTGGTGCGGTGTATGCCTGAGTGTGGTGTGGTGTATGCATGAGTGTGCGCGTGTTACAACAGTTTACAACGTAACGTGTGATCCCTGTGTCCTCTACTACCTTATTGTCAGCATTGTGTCGTGGTGTCAGATTTCCTTACTTGCAATAGCATATTCAGCCTAGGTTGAGTAGAGAAGCGTGCCCTGGGTACCAAAACTCATTCGTATAATGCCAATCACAGATGATGAAGATGAGGACAAGGTCAAATCCATGGAGTTCTTTTTTCCGAAAGGCCAGGTAAGCGTTGCTGTCTCTTAGCTTGCAAGCCAGGAGTTGCTGGCTTTGGGACTCCTTCGACTGTGCTGACCCCGTTGCATCCCTAATGTTGCTACCTTACTTTCCATAAGCTACACTAGGCCGCTCTGTTTTTTGATACGTCATTTTGATATCCATCTGGTGCATAGGTCACTTTGTTATCTTATCTTTTGCAACAGGTCATTCTGTATTCAATCAGACATCTAATCATTTGATATCCAGGAAGTTTCTGTAAAGCTGACGGAGGTGTCCATGGATGAGAGCAAAGGAGAGTTCAAGATAAATGGCACCTTACGGACAGTGCAGCAAGAGACTGGTAAGGGAAGGGGGCCTTGATGTCTGCTACTTTGAACTAGCTTCTGGGCTCCTACTCAGTGCTGTGTAGATGCTGAATTGAACGACAATGAGATTTATGGACACAGTAGCCCATTGTTTGCACGGCTTGAGAACAAGTATGCTTTCGCGTAATACACTTAAGCTCAAAACCATACTTAAATCCTGGATGAAGGTTTGCTACAAAGACATCTCATTCATGCAGGTTTGCAACAATTTGATCTGCTGGCTTGCTGTCTTTCTGTTCGACTATAAATACAGTCTCAGGGTGCAACATGTGTGTGATGAACAACGAGGGGTATCACCTTGTGAGCACGTTTAATTGTCTGCTGGCCTCATGCAAGCTGCTGTCATGCAAACCACGCTCATTTTTTGCAAGCTGCTGTCATGCAAACCACGCTCATCTCTGCAAGCTGCTGTCATGCAAGCCACGCTCATCCTCTGCAAGCTGCTGTCATGTGCACGCTACTTGCATGCAAACCACGCTTATTCTCTACAAGCTGCTGTCATGCTCGTGCTGCTCACATGCAAACCACGCTCGTTTTCTGCAAGCTGCTGTCATGCAAACCACGCTCATTCTCTGCAAGCTGCTGTCATGCAAGCCACGCTTAATCTCTGCAAGCTGCTGTCATGCGCGTGCTGCTTGCATGCAAACCACGTTCATGCTGTGCAAGCCACGCTCTCCTAACGCTGCGTCCTCCTCTTTGCAACAGGTGAAGATTTAGACCCCCTCAACAAGAAGGTCGCCACTGGAGGTATGCAAGAGATGATGCAGTGAAGGGTGTGTCCGGTAGCGAGGATGGGAGGGGCAAACCCTTGCCTCGTGTGATGAACATCACTTGTGCTTGCTTTTTAAGAAATCGCCTGCACACATCGTGTTCTTCAACGCATCGTGTTCTTTCAACACGTCGTATTATTTCAACAAAAGCAGTTTAATGTAGAAGTAAAAAAAACAAGGGTGCTTGCTCATGAGTTGACTTGCTTGTCCATGTTGTCGCGCAGGAGGTAGTTGAGCCAATCAGGCTTACAGGCTGACCACAGTGTGCTGCAATCTGCACCCAATCTGTTCTTGCTTGCTCAGGTGGAGGTCCCTTGTCTGATGAGCCACCCGAAGAGGGCACCATTCATACGTCCGTTGTGAAACGCATTGAGCCGTATGGAGTGGTAAGCTTTACGGAATTGTACGGAAGAAAGAAGGTTGCCTGCTGCAGTGCCTTGACACCCTAATTTATTAGCATATCGCATCAAAAGGGAATTATTTCTGAACTTTAGTATTTTTATGCCTGAAAGATAGAATGAAGAGCTTCACTTTAGAAAAGACCCTTATGTGCTACGTGCCTGACCGCTAATAAATATTACACAGTTACTTAACACTCGCACGCGCACATGCACACACACACACACACACACACACACACACACACACACACAGACACACAATACTTTTACACACACAAAGTGCCTGTCACATATGCAGTTTGTCCAGCTTCAAGGCTACCGCAAGTATGGTCTTGTTCATAGCAGTCAGGTAAAGAGCAGGAATTTTTGTGGGTGACTGTATCAATCTGAATGATCTATACTTATTTTAAGCTTTTTCTCCTAGGCAATAGGTCATCTAAAGGCAAATGGCGTATATGTTATAAGTTGCATCAGCCCACTTGTACTTGTGTGTGTCATACGTATTATTTGTTCGCTGATTTTTATGCGTTTGTGAGCTACCGTACCGCCGGTGCGGGTACATCACCGCACAACCGCAAATGTGTTTGAACCCCTCGGGGAATGTTGCAACCACTTGAAATATTGGATTAAATTCGCCTGATGAAGTTCGCGCTGGTGTAAAAACAGATTTTAAAGGAGGTCCTAGGTTTGGATTTATGTCATAACACCCCAATAATGTGTTTCTGCTCAAAAAACGCAATTACCCCTGTTTTTTGCCTTACTAAGCATCTTTTTCTTCTTTTGCCTTTGTTTGTGTAGATGCAGGACTTGCTTGCTTGATCAAAAAGAGGCCAAAATATTTCACACAGGCTCGCTTTTTTTAATTAAAATCTGTTGCCCCCTTGTGTTGCTCGCATTAAATTGTAACCTCGTGTCGAACCTTGCATTCATTACGCAGTAGTCTGGTATGTGTTTTGTATGTTTTGGACATGAATCTGATTTTGTGGTCAAGAAATGAATCAACCTTTGCTGTGCTCAGGTGTCCTCTTACATTGCCTTCTCTAAAGAAGACAGCGACGAGTCCAAGAAAGCTGAACTGGTGCGCTTGCTTCTTCTTTTTCTGACTCATTGACTATGCAGCGCAGAATGCTTGCATTAAACCACGTGTTTTTTACTTCTACTTCATTGACTGTGCAGCACAGAATGCTTGCATTGGACCACGTGTACTTTCTTTTTCTGATTCACTGACTGTGCAGCACGGAATGCTTGCATTGATTTATGTGTGCCACCTCTCACTGATATACAGTTCCAAAGCGCTACCCTGCCTTGCACAGTGCCATGGACAATTAATATAGCATGGAGAGTCCATCATGCTTGCTCTGAGCAGATCGCGTGTGCAACTATCACCGCCTGTGCGCTGCCATCACAATGCCTTGCACAGTATGCAAGGTACCCTGGGTTAGGTACCATCTCTGTTCTACCAAACACAATCTACCACGTTCATGGCATTCCTCCAACATATTCTACTCACTCCTTCATTCCTCATCCCACTTTTGCGGATTAAACCCTCACACAGTCAGGGGTCGTCAGCGTAGGAGAAAGCGTGCAAGTGAAGGTGCGATTTGCCTTGCATGTGTGATAGGTTTAACCAGAGAGGTATTTTTGAGCACTACTTACTAATTGGTTGTTCACAGCAAGCAATGAAGAAGAGATAATCCTCAGTTTAACTGGACAACCACTTGAAACACCTATCCTTTTATTTCAGGTTGTCGAAGTCATTCCCGATGATGGCACTGGCCGCGGACCGAAGGTGTATTGCTCTGTTTTTCAGCAAAAAGTGCACATTCATTTTTCATCTTGATCAGGTGTCAAAAGTGATGCATGCCTTGTGTGTGAAATCGTGTCTTTAAAAATTCCGGTAGGAACTTCATCTGGGAAGGTTTACATCTCCTATACTTTATTAAGCTTAGCATGCGTCAGCACTTTGTGCGAGTGTTGCTGCTGCTACTGCTTCTCTGTGCACATGCGTACTACTTTTAACGTACCATACGCACATACCTACACACATGTGCACACACGTGTTGTGTACACGCAAGCACAAATGCAATATATTCACGCAAACGCAACCACGTCTGCACGCATACACACACAGATCCAATGCTCTATCAAGCTGGTAGACCAGGCCTCTGGTGAGTTGGGCTGCTCTGGAATATCGCTTAACACAACCACGCTGTGATTCACAATATGAATGAGATAAACATGGCTTGCATTATCATGCTGCCAGCCGCGGTCATACCCTGGAAGCCACTCTCACGCGCATGCTCAGCCTGCATTCTTCCTATGCTATGACACCTTTGTGTACCCGTTTTGGGTTTGCAATATTTGCAGGCGAGGACCTAGATCCAACCAACTTGAGGTGAGGCCAGTCCCTTCTTCACCACAAGAAAGCGCATATGCATATGCAAAGTGATATTGTTTCAGCTAGTAATGTATAGATGTAGTCGTTGATGGCCATTTGCATGCACTGTAATACCCACAGCCTGTGTAGAAACTCTAACTCCCTAGGTTTTAACTATTGTTATCCAGATATAAGCCTCGCGGAACTGAAAGTGGGGGCCCTGGTGGTGGGGGAAGTCAGCCAATTGGAGCTGGAGCTGGAGCTGTAAAAACTGGTGGCAAGATTGACTGGTACGGATGTTCACACACAAACCTGTTACAAATTTGGAATTGCTGGGAATGGTGGACTCTTTTTGGTTTGTTGATTTCAGTTTGTGCTTAGAGCGGCTGCCTTCTGAATCAGCACACGGCCGAAAGCAAAATTGAGGGTATTGCAGTTTAGAAAGGTACAACACACGTGTTCAAAGCAGCAAGTATTGCCTTACACAGACGTGTGTACAAACGCAAGCGCTGTGCAACATCTGTCTTCAATGCAAAGGACACACAAAGTACACACGCAATAAAGCATGCAGGCGTCGTTTGGTGGCATTGACAAGCTTTGTTCCAGGTGGTCGTTGATTTGTAGGCAGTGTCAGTCACGCAAATGATTAAGACACATCACGACACGCGCCACCACATCCAGGGGCTACTTGGCAGGCAATGACAAGCTTGTGCCAGGAGATCTGTCAGGGAAGTATAAAATGCTTGAAGATGAACCCCAAGCCCCGAGCAGGAACATGCTGGATGGACATCCTGCAGGTACTGAGCAAGGAGGGTTCATGCAACTTTTTTTATACTTCAAATTAGAGGCAAAGAGACACAGAAACAAGAATTGCATGCATTTTCACAGAGGGGGCTAACGGAGGAAATGCCTGAAAATGTGCACTTTTGCATTCAGAAGGCAGCCACTCACAGCCACTTCATCCGATCGACACCATTTTAGTACCAAAGTGTAGCTGGCATTGAGAGCTACCTGAGTGTGTGCCCAGTTTCATGTGGGTCGCTTTGCTTGC
>Ga0307947_1000834_pt1:0-17500 | contig 23176 bp, 29 predicted proteins | sample OrgLakmetagen232_FD_201840 | JGI IMG/M metagenome (GOLD analysis project Ga0307947, IMG submission 201840) | Saline water microbial communities from Organic Lake, Antarctica - #232 | ecosystem: Environmental > Aquatic > Non-marine Saline and Alkaline > Saline | place: Antarctica: Organic...
ATTTCCTAATGTCAGGCATTGCGGCAGGGTACACCATCACCATCCAAACTGTCAAGCGCTGCCAACACGTCTGTGACAATCAAGAAACAGGTCTTTAGGTCTGCCACTCAACAAATATGTGCCACCATTGTTCTGTTGCCAGCCAAGCATCAGCATATCGGCAATATTTACCGGCCCGCTGCCAGCCAATCATCAGCAGATCAGCAATATTTACCGGTCCGCTGCCAGCCAAGCATCAGCATTTCAGCAATATTTACCGGTCCGCTGCCAGCCAAGCATTGACGTATCGGCAATATTTACCGGCCCGCTGCCAGCCAATCATCAACATATCGGCAATACTTATCGGTCCGTTGCCAGCCAAGCATCAATCACCTGAATCATCACGATGGCGGCCCTCCGCTCCAGCGCATGCTTGCGTGCTGCACGGCCCCGCACCCATGCCTGTAGCCGGACCAACTTCGCACGCGTCAAACAGTACGCATGGCGCTGGCAGTGCGCTCTCCATGCTGCCTGCACCACCACGCATGCGGCCCGCTGCTGCTGCAACTGTTTGCGGGCGGCCTGCGTGTGTGTGTGTGCATCAGATGTGTGTGTACATGTACATGTACAGGTGGATGTGGATGTGGATGTGGGTGTGAGTGACAGTGTGGCAGGGGTGAGGGGGCAATGGGGAATGGGTGTCGGAGCTGCTGACGTAGGGTCTGTATGGGTTTGGATGCACGGAGTAGTTTGGAAATGAGTCATGAGTCAAGAGGGCTGTAATTGTGTGTGGCCTGTGAAGATTTGGGTGTGGGTAACAGTTTGGTTGGAATAAAAGGGTGCAAGAGGCAGACACAGTTGTGGCGTTTTTCTAGCTTGCAGGACTTTGTTTTTATATCTTCGCCATGAGGTTTACTAGGCAAGTGGTACTACCAGGTGTACTAGGCAAGTTGAACTACCAAAGGAAAAAAGTGACAGAGTAAAACGTACACTGCATTGCAAGAGCTGGAGTTCATGTGTTTCGCACAGGACTCAGCAGCTCACTGATGCGGCAGGACACATAGGTGATCTGGAGGGGAACCTTATGCTAAAGGGTGGGTAAATAGGTTGTCTGATTTTGCCAGCGAGGCTCGGCACCCGCTGGGGAGGCCCTAGTTGGTGCGTTACGGTTATAAAATCACTTTCTCAAATCTGCACGGATTGAGCCGAAACTTTTCTGTTGTTCGCCTACATATAAATGAATAATAAGAACGTCAGGCAACAACACAACAGCTCAACCTGACACGCACCCGTGCTCTGTGCGCCGCCTGCAGGGTGCACGCTGCGCCGCACAGTGCGGCAAAGCGCTCACGAGCAGCGTGGGCCTTCCAAGCTGCTGCGATCTGGTCTGCTGCTGCGCGCTGGCTGCGCAGCAGCATGCGCTGTGCGCGCGCACGCACGTTAGCTTGTAGGGCAATGGCAGCCCACTGCACAGAAATGTAGCAGCGGTGCTGGACCACCATGCGCCAAGTTGCCTGCGCGAGGGAGCGGGGTGGGTGTTGGAAGCATTTTGCTTGGGTGTCATCGTGACGGTGATTGGACACAGAAACTGCAGAGCAACTTGCACCGGACGGCACAAAGCGGAAGAGCAGATGATTGATTTTGGGCCCAAAAATATGCAGACTATCTGCAAAATATTATTGTTATATGGGCAGCAGTTTACAACATCAATTGAATTAGAGAATTGTAAGAAGCAATGCCATCACCACTCAGATACACACACTCACACGCTTTCAGTTAGCCTACAATCAAAACCCTTCTAAATCCACACCCACTCACCTGTATTGATATAGCAGCTGCACGCTTGCGCTGCTGCTGTGCACGCACCACGTGCCCCCTCCACACTGCCTGCACACACACAGCAGCACGCTCACGCTGCAGCTGCTGACGTGCTCGGTAGGCGCGCCAAGCAGCCTGCGGTGATATAAGCAGCAGGGTTGGCCCCAGGTTCATTTTACTTGTCATGAGAAGCTTTGCAGAGTTTGTGTGCATGTGTGTGTTTCTGTGTGTTTGTGTATGTGTGTACGTGTGTGTGTGTGTGTGAGGCCCTTGCACTGAACGCACGTATGCACATACCTGTCGTGCATCTTGCCAACATGGTTGATACAGGAATGAAAACACATCGAGCGTGCGCACGCACAGCAGTCACTTCACAGGAAGGCGATGAGTCATGAGTCATGTGATGTTACGGCACGGGAGTGGGCTAAACAGCACGTGAAAATGAATGGCCACATCAATTTATGAGTTGGCCAGCACAGCAGAGTGTACTCTATTGTTTTTATATGACCGTGTATAGAGGATCTCCGCCTCTGAGGATCATTGTTACAGTATGTCATGGCCACCCTGCAGGTGCCCTACCAACATAACTTCTTGCAGCACACACACACACGCACACAGGTGGCCAGAACGACAGCATGTTCAAGCATGACACACCCGCATTTCCACTTATAAATGTCCATTATCAAAATAATAGCGATCGCAGCACGTACTCAGGTGGCCAGAGCGCCAGCATGTTCAAGCACGGCACACCCGCATCCCCACCTATAAGTGCCCTGTTTTACAAGAGCATTTGCAGCACGTACTCAGGTGGCCAGAGCGCCGGCATGATTAAGCCTGAGCCCCCTGCTTCCCCTCTTATAACTATACCTATAAGTGCCCTTTTATACAAGAGCAATTGCAGCACACACACAGGTGGCCAAGGAGTCAACATGTTCGAGCACGACACACCCTCATCCCCACATATGAATGTCCATTATCAAAGTAAGAGCGATTGCAGCACGCGCACGGGTGGCCAAGGAGTCAACATGTCCAAAAAAGGGACATCTGCATCTCAGATCTCAGGGTGGCTGCAAGATTACTGCACACAATTGCACACCATTGCATACACTTGCACACCATTGCATACCTTGCGCACCATTGCATACACTTGCTCACCATTGCATACGCTTGCACACACTTGCACACCATTGCATACCCCAATGTGAGCAGGCCATGCAGCCTGTCTTGGTCACGTCCATTATTAACTCGCATAGTCTTAACAGATTAAAGCACGCACACACACAAGTACACTCATTTTATTGAACAGCCTTTTATTGCCTGTAACTGAACTGCAGCCTGTCTTGGAAGGCAAAAAGTACACACACACGCACGCACACACACACAAGTACACTCATTTTATCGAACAGCCTTTCATTACCTGTAACCGGACTGCAGCCTGTCTTGGTAGGCAAAAGTACACACACACACGCACGCACACACACAAGTACACTCATTTTATCGAACAGCCTTTCATTACCTGTAACCGGACTGCAGCCTGTCTTGGTAGGCAAAAGTACACACACGCACGCACACACACACAAAAGTACACTCATTTTGTTGAGCAGCCTTTCATTACCTGCAACTGGACTGCAGCCTGCTTGTGGGCACAGAAGCTGCGGCGAGCGCTCCACATGCGCACAGCGGCCTGAATTGCAATGGCAGCCTTACGAGCAAAGCCCCAGCGCCGGCGTGCCTGTCAGAGTGTGTGTGTGCGTGTGTGTTTGTTTGTTCGTGCGTGTGTGTGTATGTGTGCATGTGTACCTCTGCGTGTGTCTGTGCGTGTATGTCTGCGTGTGTCTGTGCGTGTGCGTGTGCGCTTGCATGCCAGGCCTCGCCTGCAAATGCTGTACCATAAAGGCATGGCAAACTGGAATCTGTGGACAAAAGCGCTGCTCACTGAAGAGCCCAAATGGATCTGTGACCAATTGGTGACTGCGTAGGCCTCTGTGCCTCGGCCTGAGTTGTGAAACCTAGGCCAGTTGTGCACTCATGCAGCTGAGGAGGTTCCAAACAACTCAAGCAGAAGCCTCTGCAGCTGCAAGAGTGCACAACTGGCCCAGGTTTCACGTTGGTGTCAAGCATATTTTTTTATGGCTAAAGAGGTACGTATGGGGATGGCCAAAAACATACACAGGTGCGTAACTACGGTGTGTTTACGGTGCCTTCAGCAGGCAGATTTCCGTATATACGGTGTGTTTGCGTATAGTTTGGCCTTGGTTCTGGCCTTGGATATGTTAAAAAGAGTTGTAAACTCCACTAAAAATATTTTCTGGTGCACACTGCACGACCAAGGCACCGATCGTTGATCATACATTGAAGAAATGATGCAGACTTTTGTTCCACATCAGTGCACTCGGACGTAAGGCTCGTACCAATTGAGACTCAAGCCATAATCATTTGGAAGAGGCGTGCAAATGTGATCGATCTGAGATCACATGAAAAATAAACACACAAAACACCTGGAAGCCCCTCCTTCCAACACTCACAGCTACTGCGTGCGATACAAAATGGCTGATCTCAACGCACATATGCACACACAGAAAGAAAAGAAAAGCTACGCAGGCAGCTAGGCCATCAATGAAGGAAAAGGAGACACATTGGCCCGAAGTGCCGTGAGTCTCCCCCACCAATACACGCACACATACCTGGAAGCCCCTCCATGCACGTGCAACACTGACGGCTGCTGCGTGCTGACGCTGCAGGGCCACACGCACTTGGCGGCCGCGCCACAGACTCTGTAGGGTGTGCGTGAGTGGATACATTTACATGTTATACCTGTCGGCTGATCGCGTGTGCTCTTATCAGACTTGTCACAAATTTAAACGCAGAGCAGAGCATGCCATACTGCATGGCTTTTAATGCTGTGTCGAACAGATTGTACGTCTGTGCACTTGTCTGCGCTCGCACACAGATCTGTGTGCATGTTGCTGTCGTGTGCAAATGATTGTTTATATATGCGTGCGTGTGTGTATATGTGTGTGTGCGCGTGTGTGTGTAGTAGTGCATGTGAGTAACAAGCAGTCACGCCACATGCGCTGCTGCTATGAGTGCTCTCAATGAGTGCACAATACAATGCAAGCACACTTGTTTCACACTCACCCCCCACCAGCCCAATGTACACACACTCAATTGTATGCACATTGTCGCCCATATATTCATATGACCACAAGCAATGGCAAAAAACACGCACACACTACTGCCTCAGGCACATACACACACACATGCATACACACGCACGCACACACACGTGCACACACGCACACACACACGCATACACACACACCTGCATGCACACCGCTGCCGCCCTTGACCTTCCATGGGCCTTCCTGACCAGCAAGCCACGCACACCAGCCTGCAAGCGTGTCGCAGCCTGAACTGCCACCGCAAGCTGTAGCTGGGACGTACGCGTGCGCCACGCGCACTGCAGCACTGTTGCCGCGTGACGAGCTGACTGCAGGTGGCACTGAGCGGTGTGGCTCCTCCATGCAGACTGTGTGTGTGTGTGTGTGTGTGTGTTAACACATGCGCGCAACGCTAGCATAAAGTTGCGTGCATCACATTGGTGTGCATTTGTATTCATCCAAGGGAGGTCAGCACTGCTCAAAGAGCCCATACTTCTCTCAAAAAAGAAGAAGACTCATGAACGGTCCTCTTCGGTCTCAAAAAGCTTAAAAACAATGCTAGGCGCTGACTGCAAACTCACACACACCCGTGCGTGCGCTTGCACCTCAATAGCATCACCATTGCCTCCTCACCTGCATCACCATTGCCTCCTCACCTGCATCACCATTGCCTCCTCACCTGCATCACCATTGCCTCCTCACCTGCATTACCATTGCCTCCTCACCTGCATCACCATTACCTCCTCACCTGCATCACCATTACCTTCTCACCTGCATCACCATTGCCTCCTCACCTGCATCACCATTGCCTCCTCACCTGCATTACCATTGCCTCCTCACCTGCATCACCATTACCTCCTCACCTGCATCACCATTGCCTCCTCACCTGCATCACTATTGCCTCCTCACCTGCATCACTATTGCCTCCTCACCTGCATCACTATTGCCTCCTCACCTGCATCACCATTGCCTCCTCACCTGCATCACTATTGCCTCCTCACCTGCATCACCATTGCCTCCTCACCTGCATCACTATTACCTCCTCACCTGCATCACTGCTGCTGCGGCTCGCTGCTGCATGTATGCTGTCCTCACCACCCTGCCCCGCCACGCTGCCTGCACTGACACCACAGCAGCACGCAGGCCCACATACTGCTGCCGCTGCACGCGTGCCCTCCAGCACGCCTGTGAGTGTGTGTGTGTGCGTGTGTGTGTGCTTGAGTGTTAGTTGTGTGAGTGTGTGTGTGTGTGCTTCATCATCGTGTATGAACGTGCGTGTTTGTCAAATTAGACAGGCTGCCCACATTCTAGCCAGCCAGGGTTGCGTGTGGCTAGCTAGGATGTGGGCACAAGCTACAAGCGGAAGTGGCACATGTGTGTGTGCGTGTGTGTGTGTGTGTGTGTGTGTGTGTGTGTGTGTGTGTGTGTGTGTTTGTGTGTGTTTGTGTGTGTGCTGCTTTTATATTGGCAGGGCTGATCAGAACGACATATTCGGCACTCTGCTCCAGCTGTGAACATGCCTGGCGGATTAGACTTGTCAGTTCTGCTGCAGGTGTGATTGTAAGATCTTTTTGCTCGTATTGGCACACTGCTCCAGTTGCAGAAATGCCTGGCGGATTAGACTTGTCAGTTCTGCTGCAGGTGTGATTGTGATAACTCTTTGCTCGTATCCACACTCTGCACCAGTTACAGAAATGCCTGGCGGATTTAACGCTTCTAATCTCCAAACAACACTTTCAACACTCGCAAAGACATTTCAGTCACTCACACACAACTCAAACACACACACGCACACACAGCTCAAACACACACACTCACACACAGCTCAAACACACACACACACACACTTAACACACAAGCACACAGCTCAAACACACATACTTCACACACACAGAGCTCAAATACACTCACATACATTTCCCACACACACACAGAGCTCAAACACACTCACATACACTTCCCACACACACCTGCAGCACCGTAGCAGCTCGTCCCTGCTGCGCAACCTGGCGTCGCACCGCCCACCCCCTCCAGCATGCCTGAACCCTGGTGACAGCTTGGCGTGCACGTGCCAGATCAGCCATAGCGACACGCCTGCGCCACTGGCTCTGCACACACAGCGCTGCCTGCTGTTGGCGTTGCAGGAGGGCACGAGTGACGTGACCCCTCCATGCGGCCTGCACCGTGGTGGCGGCTGCCTGTAACGCATGTGTGTAGGGTTGACCAGAGTCGTATATATACACCGTATATGACCGTATGCTTGGTGATTTCCCTGCCAAAAAAACGTGGTGATTTCCCTGCCAGACGTGGTAATTTCCCTGCCAAAAAAACGTACGTGTATATATTATTATTATATATATATACGGTTCTGGCCCGGCCCTACACATAACCCTACACACAAGGGTGTGCAGTGCAGTTTCAGCAACAGGAACAGAAGTTTGACTCAGTGCTGTCTTGGTGAACCTACACATAACCCTGCACATAACCCTACACACGTGGGTTTGCAGTGCAGTTTCAGCAACAGGAACAGAAGTTTGACTCAGCGCTGTCTTGGTAGTACTCCCTCAATGCCATTTCCTTTTTGTTACCCGTCTCTGTTGCTACAAACAAACTCTCAATCCTGTCCATTCATTACCCGGAAAGCACCCTCTCAGTCTCGTCTCAGTGTGCTGTCAGGCATGCAGGATTTCAGTACAGAACAAGCTCTCGTAAGTTCCCTGACGCAAAAGCTGCTGCAAACACACGACAGAGGAGTCCCAAGATCTGAGCTGTCACCAAACCTCAGCAAGCGTGCAAACATACCTTGGCTTCAGCCAGCTGCCGCCGCGCCACCTGGCCTCGCCACAACGCCTGTGCAATCACCACTCCATGCTGCAGTGCCTTGTACGCGCGCCGAGCGGCCAGGCCGCGTGCAAATGCCTGCAGCTTTTTTGTGGCTGCCAGAACGGACGTAAAGCGCTGGCGTGCTGCGTGCATGCGCCATCCAGCTTGGAGGGCAGTGGCGGCTGTGCGCTGGCGTTGGAGGTGCGCACAGGCGGTGCGGCCACGCCATGCTGATTGCAGGACAGTGGCAGCTGCACGCTGCTGCTGCCACCTGTGCGTGTGTGTTTGTGATTGTGATTGTGTGTGTGTGTTTGTAAGTGTGCGTGTGTGTCTGCAAGGAAATGTGTCGCACGTCATGAAAGAAGAAACGCAAAGGCCTCACATGCGTGCCCTTCAGCTGCTTCCAGAACCTTGGCACGCACACCACAGGCATACCACTGGCCCTGAACACTAGCGTGCACACCATTGGCATACCAATGTCATACCTGGCATGCACACCACAGGCATACCCCTGGACTTAAACACTGGCGTGCACACCACAGGCACACCACAGGCACACCACCGGCCCTGAACAATGGCGTGCACACCATTGGCATACCACTGGCATACCTGGCATGCATACAACTGGCCTTGAACACCTGGCATGCATACAACTGGCCTTGAACAATGGCGTGCACACCATTGGCATACCACAGGCACACCACTGTCACACCTGGCATGCATGCCCCTGGCCCTAAACACCGCCTGTATGTGAGTGGCTGCAGCAATCTGCGCCCGCTCCTGGGCAGCGGCAGTCTTTTGCAGGGCACGTGCGTGAGATGCACGCCATGTGCGCTGGGCCAGCACGGTGGCTCCACGCAGTTCCAGGTAAGCAGCGCGGGCGGCGCGTGAGCGTAGCATGGCCTGTGTGTATAGGCCGGTTGTGTGCGTATGTGAGTGTGTGTATGTGTGTGTGCGTGTGAACGGAGTGTAATAATAGCATGGCCTGTGTGTATATGTCGGTTGTGTGCGTATGTGTGTGCATGAGAAATTAGATGTGTGAGCGCGTGTGAATGTAGGATGCGTGTGTGCATGTGCAGGCCAGCATGGGCCCTCCGCTCAGGTCACAGCAATCGGCACGGGCATTGTGTAAGACAACATTGATTGCTTGTGTTTTGGGGCCAGGGCACACAAACAGCTACAACCTGCCTCTGTCCAGCCTGCTCAGTACATCCAACACTCCTACAACGTGAACACACACACACACCTGCACTGATATGATCTGCTGCCTGTGGGACTGAAAGGCTGCACGGCACTCATGCATGCGCCAGGAGGATTGCACAACAACAGCAGCTCGCTCAGCGCGCGCAGCATACCTGCGATGGTGAAAACAGCATGCTTGGATGTATCAATTCGACGCACATGCAGCGTTTCTGTGATGGTGCAAACGGCATATACCGTTAGGGTTGGCCAGAACCATATATATGGTATATGGTGTATGTATGGTATTTTTGGCAGGGAAATCACCAAATATACGGTCATATACGGTGATTATATACGGTTCTGGCCAACCCTATACATGCCGTGAAATGACGTACAGGCATCCATCCCATGCAGGTACTGCTGCTGTTCCACAGCAAAAAATAGATGCACAGCAGAAAATTGATAGGCCAGGTTGTTACGAAAATTCCAGAGGGGGTTATCTGAGACCAAAAATGGTACGGTTTTTGCATGCTCCCAGGGCAGGTGTCCCTAACTGGTAAGTTTCAAGCTCAGCTCTGATATGTAGCTCTGATATGAAGCTCTGATTCCAATATTCCAATGTAGCTCTGATTCCAATGCAGCTCTGATATGTAGCTCTGATTTCAATGCAGCTCTGATTCCAATATTCCAATGTAGTTCTGATTCCAATGCAGCTCTGATTCCAATATTCCAATGTAGCTCTGATTCCAATGCAGCTCTGATACGTAGCTCTGATTCCAATGTAGCTCTGATTCCAATGCAGCTCTGATATGTAGCTCTGATATGTAGCTCTGATATGTAGCTCTGATTCCAATGCAGCTGAGCTTGAAACTTACCAGCTAGGGCCACCTGCCTCAGCAGCCGCGGCGTGAACCCTACTTTCTGAGCAGCCATATGCTGTATCTGACCAGCCAAAGCACCAAACTGAGTGATGTTTGGTGTTTTGAAGTCCTTATATTATATAAAATCATTGCAAAAACAATGGGGCAAAAAGACTAAGTGGATGGCAAGATATGCAAATAAATGTGCCATTTACCCTGGAAAGCACCCATCTAGGGTACAGGTGCACGACGTGTGCTTTTAGTCCTGTCATTCTGTACGCAGGGCAACTTGTCTAAATCTGAGCACATGCTCGGATGGCTCATAAAATCAGAATCAGTTTAAAGCTAGGTTGGGTCCAATTTGATGAAGCAACGTGCGAGCAGTTGCACCTTTCATGCAAAAAGGAGCATGTTTTGGCTTTTGCCCAGATAACCCCCTCTGCAAAAGTTTCACACCTTTGTTGCAGAGATCACACAGCTCGCTGGCAGCACGCAAGTGTCAGAGCGTTCCTCCGACATCTGCCAACAATCAATACCACGATACTCTCAGCAAAATTTAATGAACCCTGTAATAACACTCACCTGTAATTACTCACCTGTAAATAACCCTGTAATTTAATTAACCCTGTAATAACACTCACACACCTGACTTGTAGCAGCTCCTTGTGCTTGACCAGGACGCGCATGATAAGACGGGGCAGAGGCCCGTGTGTGCGGCGCACACAATAGCCATGCCATGACGCCTGCAGGAAATCGATTTTAAATGTGAGTCATGTAGTATGCTCGACACTGCTTCCATCTATTCAATTGCATCAAGCTACAATAGAGAAATGTAGCTTTTCTCTCATATATGGGTGAAGATGTGGGCGAGCCCACAGTGAGGGGACTCTGAGCCTGCCGTTTCACCCAAAGTACACACAATCTCCAGAATAAACACAGCAAAACCTTTTTTTGAGCGACTCCATCGGGCCTTATGGTAAGCATGCTTTCAAGCGTGGTCAACCATAACAGTCCCAACGTAAGACGAGCTCACAAAAACCGCCTAGGCCACACAAGCAATATCCACTCGCCTGAATGGTGGTGGCTGCTTTCTGCATAGCACGTTCATGAGCCTGGGCTGCCTCCAATACTACCCTCTCCCTCTCAGCTGCTTCTTCAGCTGCCAACCGCTCTCTCTCTGCTGCTTCCTCAGCTGCCAACCGCTCCCTCTCTGCTGCTTCCGCAGCCGCCACCCTCTGCATCTCCAATGCAACCCGCTCCCTCTCTGCTGCTTCCTCAGCCGCCACCCTCTGCATCTCCAATGCTACCCGCTCCCTCTCCGCTGCTTCTTCAGCTGCAACCCGCTTCCTCTCTGCTGCTTCTGCAGCCGCCACCCTCTGCATCTCCAATGCTACCCGCTCCCTCTCAGCTGCTTCCTCAGCTGCAACCCGCTCCCTCTCTGCTGCTTCCGCAGCAGCCACCCTCTGTACCTCCAGTGCCACCCGCTCCCTCTCCGCTGCTTCCGCAGCCGCAACCCTCTGGCGCTCCTCTTCCTGCGCAATCGCAATGCGCTGCCTTTCTTTGGCTTCTGCAATCGCAACACGCTCCCGCTCCTTTGCTTCCGCAGCCGCCACCCGCTCACGCTCTGCCGCTTCTTCAGCCGCCACCCTCTCCGCCTCTTTGGCAGCAGCGATCGCAGCACGCTCGGCCTCTTGGGCTGCGAGGAGGCGTAGGGCAGCGACTTCGCGGTAGGCCAGCTGGCGGCGCCAGTACTTTTGCAGCACGATGGTGGAAGGCTTCACAAAGGGGCCTGCACACATGCGAGCAGATAACACGCACGGGTTATGGGCCAAGCAGCAGCATCATATCATGATGGGCTGTGTCCTCAAATGCTGTCAAATTGTGGCCTACATAGAAGGGACAAGGTGGCAGCGTTCTCGAGATATGGTCTATGCAGTATCCTCAGGATGTGACAGCTGGCACCGATCTGTGTGGGTCATTGCAATATTATAATGGCAGGCCTGACGAGTGAGCCTGCATACATGCATGCACATATCGATGCTGGTAAGGCCGTGCAAAAGAGTTTGAATTGACACACAAATCTAGGGATTTATGGTAACTTAATGATACCTTACAGGTGCATAAATGCAACACAAATCTAGGGCTTAATAGTTACTGGATTACAACTTACAGGTGCATAAATGTGGATGCACGTACGCAGACCGTGCTTGCTGCGCCAGACGTTGCTCTATCGTGGCACAGTGCTAAGCAAGGCACGCATTTCAAAAAGCAAGCAGTGATTTGAACCCAATACCTCCAGTACAGCGGCAGGCGGAGGAGAACCAAGGAACAAGACTCACCGCACTTCTTTTCCCACACGCGCTGCCTCAGAGCCTGTGTGATGATGTGTGCCGCTCGATCCTCTTTGCTCAGCTCGAGCAGCCGGTTGGCCAAGTGGGCGAGGTAAAGGTGGACAGCCCCCGCCTGCACATCAGGACAAGTGAGCGCCACTGAAAATTTGGCGAAGCTCATCACGCGCGCAATGTGTGCATGCATATGCATGCGTGCGTGTAATTGTGTATGTGTGTGTGCGCGTGTATGCGTGTGTGTATGTGTGTGTACGTGCGCGTGCGTCCCTGTGTGTTTGTGCGTGTATATGTGTGCTCGTGCGTGTGTCTGTGTGTTTGTGCGCATGCATGTGCATGTGTATGTGTACAGCCCCCGCCTGCGCATCAGGAAACCAAGATCAAAGGCTCTCAGGGTTAAGGCTCTCAGGGAAGACCAGGGTTTAGGCTCTCAGAGAAAACCAAGTATAAGACTCTTTATTAAAGATGCTAGTAATGTGCACATCAGGGTTTGGGGAACACTGGTGAGTGTCCTCTCGTTCGCAGGCTCTAGAAAGCTATGAGTAAAGTTTTCCAGAAGCGTATATTAATATACGCCATATTTGACCGTATACTTGATGAAATCCCTGCAAGAATTGCCATATATACACCGTATATATACATGGTTTTGGCCAACCCTAAGTATGAGCTGTAAAGGAAGGACAAGGGGGAGAGGACAACCTTCAAGTAACACTCACAACGCTTCCAGGAACGCTTCCAGTACTTATTTGTTTACTTGCCAGAGACTGTTGGAGGAGAGATCACCTCAAGCAACCTCAAGGAGAAAGCACCTCAAGCAATCAGGCAGCTTGCAGGAACATTGTCGAAGCACCAGAAGTAAGGATCCACCAAACACAGATCGGTACAGCACTGGCAAGTATACAAGCTTGGTAACGGCATGACAGCGTGAAAACGAAGTCACACACAACATCACTTAAGAAAAGGCGCACTACAAATTATTAGGGTTGGCCAGAACTCTAACACTCTCTCTCTCTCTCTCTCTTTATATCTCTCTCTCTCTCTCTCTCTCTCTCTCTCTCTCTTTATATAAATATATATATATATATATGGTGTATATACGATATTTTTGGCAGGAAATCCATCAAATATACGGTCATATACGGCGTATATATACAATTTCTGGCCAACGCTACAAATTACACCTACCTCAACACCACCGTCCATGAAATCGTCGGGGGACAGCATTTGGGGCACCCGTCCGAGGCGAGCAGCGCACTCGTGCAGCAGCCCAAAGTTGTGGTGGATGCCCTCCCTATGGACACGAGAGTGTGAGCGTGTGAGAATTGCGGCTTAGCACATGTGCACGTACCATAGGTTGGCTGTGCATGATGCCCTCCCTATGGACACGAGAGTGTGAGCGTGTGAGGATTGCGGCTTAGCACATGTGCACGTACCATAGATTGGCTGTGAGTGTACATGTTACATGTGCCTTACTGCATACTCCACGTGCCTGTGCTGCTCATTATTTGCTGCCCAGGGCCTTGAAATTTACAGAAAACCCTTGCAATATGCTTTGCAATTTACAGGGCCTTGCGGCTTAGGTGCACGTCATTTTGTTTGCATTGTCGTTGCACCTGACAAATTCATCTGATGGGTTGCTCCACTACTTAAACTTTCAACAACATTTGTTATAAACAATGAGCGTTCAGCCCCTGGCTGCTCGCTCTTTCTTGTTTGAGTGAGTAGAACAGGAGAACACACAACCTGTCGTTACATTGGATTTAAGCTTACGCTCCTTCACACTTTTTGCCCTCACTCTTTTAGCCCTCACTCTGTTTGCCCTCACACTTTTTGCCCTCACACTTTTTGCCCACACACTTTTTGCCCTCACCTGTACGCCTTGAGCAGGCCCTGGTCATCGATGCAGCCTCCTGCCTCATACACAGCACACCATCCTGACAGAGTGTGTGTGTGTGTGTGTGTGTGTGTGTGTGTGCGACGAGCACCCAATTTGAAGCAGCATGATTCGGAAAGAGACTTGCCTCATTCACAGCACACCACCCTGCAAACAGGCGAGCACCCAATTTGAAGCAGCATGACTCGGAAAGAGACCTGCCTCATTCACAGCACACCACCCTGCAAACAGGCGAGCACCCAATTTGAAGCAGCATGACTCGGAAAGAGACCTGCCTCATTCACAGCACACCACCCTGGAAACAGGCGAGCACCCAATCTGAAGCAGCATGATTTGGAAAGAGACCTGCCTCATTCACAGCACACCACCCTGCAAACAGGCGAGCACCTAATTTGAAGCAGCATGATTTGGAAAGGAACCTGCCTCATTCACAGCACACCACCCTGGAAACATGCGAGCACCCAATATGAAGCAAATTAATTCGGAAAGAGACACAACAGGCGTATCTCTGCAATAACCTCTACTAGCAGGACTTGTAAGGTATTAGTTCATTCACAAACAGACTTTGGCAAACAATAAGTGAAGCACACAGCCCTGCAGACAAGAGTGCACACAGATCTACGCAGTGTAAGCAGATGTAGGCCATCCTGCGTCCCGTTTCACCTTCATGCAAAACTTTGCACCAGTCGTGCCATAAGATATCAAGCCATCCTACAAGCAGGCCTGCCCTGCTCATCACACGGCACACCCCCACTTAACGCACCCATTTAGCACACCCTCACTTAGCACGCCCCCACTTGGCATACCCCCACTTAGCACACCCCACTTAGCACACCCCAAGGCAGGTGCAAACACTGTTCCAATCAAGTGGTCAAAACACTGTTCCAATGCAAACACTGTTCCAATGCAAACACTGTTCCAATCAAGTGGTCAAAACAGAGACGCACGCTGTCCTGCAAAACAGGCACCCAAAGGAATGGCACGCATGATATGACCAAGATAATAATGACTGTGGTAGACAGATACGCCTGTGCAATAAACAGCGATCGAGGAAAAAGCTTGGCTTGCTCACTTTAAGAACTTCACCTCCTTTGTCCTGTATCTTCCCTGCCAACCACTAGTCAAAACTTTACCCTGCCAACCACCAGTCAAACCTTTACCCTTGCTGGATTCTTTGCCCCTTGCCCTACACTCTCCTTGCCCCTTTCTAATTGATCTGCATCGTTCATGCTCCCAAGAAACCCCACTTCCAACTCCACATCCCACTCTATCCTGTTTATTCACTTCATCCAGAATCCTTTCCTTGCTTTACACACCCCAATTCCACTATTCAAAAAAACTGATTGTTGGCGTATTACATAGGTCAAGGGGAGATTGCAAACTTCCTACTACGAGGTTGAAACGGACTGAAAGTTGATAAATAAAAAGGGAGCAAGAGAGGCAGGCTGGAAGAGATAATAGAAAATAGGGGGGACAACCAGGTTGATGAGAAGAAGGGCAAAAGGTATACGAACAACCTATTTCATCCATATTCTCTCCTCTTTTAGAACACACCAACCCCACCTCACCCCTTCTTGATACAAAAGTCCCAAGGCGTCTGCCTGCTATCCTGTTCATAACCAGATCAAAAAGGAATGGAACGTCTGTTGTGCTTTCTGATACCCTCCAAGCAACAAACACTCATCCTTTCTCCTCAGCACCTCCACATTCACGTCCTTGTCCCCATCCATCAGTACAGCAAGGTTGTCTATACCCCCCAAGCACCAAACACTCACCCTTACTCCTCAGCACCTCCATATCCACGTCCTCGTCCCCATCCATCAGCACAGCTAGGTCCTCAGTCCTGGGCACGGATGGCTGGTAGATGGTGTCGGATGGCAGCCAGTCTGGCAGGTAGGTGGACACCTGCGTGCAGCAAAACCGTTTTGCCCTTCTTCTCATCTCCCTGGTTGTCCCCCCTACTTTCTTTTATCTCTTCCAGTCTGCCTCTCTTGCTCCCTTTTTATTTACCAACTTTCAGTTCGTTTCAACCTCCTAATAGGGAGTTGCTATCTCCCCTTGACCTATGTAATAAGCCAACACAAAACCGTTTTCAAGCAAAGAAGTCTGAGTTAAGTGGGTTGATTTTTCAGAATGGCTATCGATCAGTGATTGCTTCTTACAAGCGGAGATCTCTGAGCTGTGATCTGGGGTGGTCATGCACTTGAGGCAGTGCTACAACGTCTTTCACTGCAGCAAAGAAATCTCTGAGCTGTGGTCTGGGGTGTGTCATGCACTTGAGGCAGTGCTAAAACGTCTTTCACTGCAGCAAAGAGATCTCTGAGCTGTGATCTTGGGTGTGTCATGCACTTGAGGCAGTGCTAAAACGTCTTTCACTGCAGCAAAGAGATCTCTGAGCTGTGATCTGGGGTGTGTCATGCACTTGAGGCAGTGCTAAAACGTCTTTCACTGCAGCAAAGAGATCTCTGAGCTGTGATCTGGGGTGTGTCATGCACTTGAGGCAGTGCTAAAACGCCCTTCACTGCAGCAAAGAGATCTCTGAGCTGTGATCTGGGGTGTGTCATGCACTCGAGGCAGTGCTTAAACGTCTTTCACTGCAGCAAAGAGATCTCTGAGCTGTGATCTGGGGTGTGTCATGCACTTGAGGCAGTGCTTAAACGTCTTTCACTGCAGCAAAGAGATCTCTGAGCTGTGATCTGGGGTGTGTCATGCACTTGAGGCAGTGCTTAAACGTCTTTCACTGCAGCAAAGAGATCTCTGAGCTGTGATCTGGGGTGTGTCATGCACTTGAGGCAGTGCTAAAACGTCCTTCACCGCAGCAAAGAGATCTCTGAGCTGTGATCTTGGGTGTGTCATGCACTTGAGGCAGTGCTAAAACGTCTTTCACTGCAGCAAAGAGATCTCTGAGCTGTGATCTGGGGTGTGTCATGCACATGAGGCAGTGCTAGAATGTCTTACACTGCAGCAAAGAGATCTCTGAGCTGTGATCTGGGGTGTGTCATGCACTTGAGGCAGTGCTAAAACGTCCTTCACTGCAGCAAAGAGATCTCTGAGCTGTGATCTGGGGTGTGTCATGCACTTGAGGCAGTGCTAAAACGTCTTTCACTGCAGCAAAGAGATCTCTGAGCTGTGATCTGGGGTGTGTCATGCACATGAGGCAGTGCTAGAATGTCTTTCACTGCAGCAAAGAGATCTCTGAGCTGTGATCTGGGGTGTGTCATGCACTCGAGGCAGTGCAAAAACGTCTTTCACTGCAGCAAAGAGATCTCTGAGCTGTGAGCTGGGGTGTGTCATGCACTTGAGGCAGTGCTAAAACGTCTTTCACTGCAGCAAACCTTTTTTTAATGATACTGGATACAGGATCGGAGAACATACATACACACAAACGCATACACACATACACACATACGCACCAGGCAGCACAGCGCGCGCCCATCC
>Ga0307947_1000834_pt1:20000-23176 | contig 23176 bp, 29 predicted proteins | sample OrgLakmetagen232_FD_201840 | JGI IMG/M metagenome (GOLD analysis project Ga0307947, IMG submission 201840) | Saline water microbial communities from Organic Lake, Antarctica - #232 | ecosystem: Environmental > Aquatic > Non-marine Saline and Alkaline > Saline | place: Antarctica...
TTTAGCGCTGGCCAAACCTAAAGTATTAGAACGCAGACTCAATGCCTCACATTCATGACAGGCCCCCTCATTCTGCCTCCACAGGCTTGCATTTCCAGCACAGCACAGCAGCTTATCCAAACGCTCCATCGCTTACCTTTGTGGCAAGCCTGTTCCGCCCAGCTCAGTCCTTGTGTTACATCTTCAAACATCATTCATAGGGTCGGCCACAAACATATGTATGCACCATATATGACCGTGTATCTGGTGATTTCTCTGCCAAAAATACCGTAAGCACTCCGTACCTGTACTCATAGTACCGTACTGTCTGACCATCTGAGCACAAGCCTGTGTATGTACGGTTATGGCCAACCCTAAGCATGAAACATCTTGCACATCTTCGGGTACCTACAAATGTCACGCACGCCTACATAGGGCAACAATTGCTTCCTCCTACCTCAAACGCGCACGACTTCATTAAACAGTTCAAAAAAAACAAAAGCACGAACACCTGGCCCTCCTACCTACATGCACGACTTCATTAAACAGTTCAAGAAGAAGGAAAAACACGCACACCTGGCCCTCCTACCTACACGCACGACTTCACTAAATAGTTCAAAAAAAAAAAAAAACGCACACCTGGCCCTCCTACCAACACGCACGACTTCATAAACAGTTCAAGAAAAAAACAAAAAGCACGCACACCTGGCCCTCCTACCAACACGCACGACTTTATTAAACGGTTCAAGAAAAAACAAAAGCACGCACACCTGGCCCTGTGACGGCAGACAGCCCCACCCCCTGAGCCGTGCCATTACACGCTCCATGTTGTCCATGCGCTGCTGATCAAATGCAGGGTGCACCCACATGGGGCGCTCCCCACTCGCAGCAGGGTCGAGGAGGGAGGGTGCGCCTGTGAGAAGCGTGTGCAGCTTGGCCAAGCGCACACCACACCTGCACACACACGTGTGTATGTGTATGTGAAGTTGCGCGTGAATGTGTGTGTGTGTGTGCGAGCGTGTGTGTGCTTTTGCGTGCACATACGTATGCGTGTGTGTGTGCCCGTGAAGAACATAAGCCCACTTGCATTGGATCGGAGCAGCAAGCTATGTATGAAGCCTTCACCCACATCTGTGCGACCTTGTGCACTGCACAAACGTGGTTTCCCTTTACTTTCAATGACAGTGGCCTTGTTTCAATACACAACAAGTGATGTATGAAGCCTTCACCCACATCTGTGCAACCTTGTGCACTGCACAAACGTGGTTTCCCTTTGCTTTCAATGACGGTGGCCATGTTTCAATACACAACAAGCTATGTGTGAAGCCTTCACCCACATCTATGCAACCTCGTGCACTGCACAAACGTGGTTTCCCTTTACTTTCAATGACGGTGGCCTTGTTTCAATACACAACAAGCTATGCTTTCAACAACAGTGGCCTTGATTCAAAACACAACAAGCTATACTTTCAACAACAGTGGCCTTGTTTCAATACACAACAAGCTATGCTTTAAACAGCAGTGGCCTTGATTCAAAACACGACAAGACAAGCGGTCATAACCTGCCGCCACCCTGTCGACCATATGACTAGGAGACCTCCAGATCTAAGCGTTCAGCTACACCCTGGATGTCATAAGCATCAGATCGTGCGTCAAATTTAGGGTTGGCCAGGACCGTATTCATTCACCGTATATGACCGTATATTTGATGATTTCCCTGCCAAAAATACCGTATATGTACCGTATATATATGGCTCTGGCCAACCCTAATCAAAGTGGCCTACTGGTCGCCCAACCCACCTGAGGTCCTCCCTCAGGTTGTTCACACTGTAGTCCAGCTCATCCACTGTGTGCTGGACATGCGTTAAACGCAGGCCCCACAGCTCTAAATGGTACAGTGCATCCCCTATGCCACACATGCGCCCTGCCAGGAAAGATTGCACCACCTGCGCAGATGCGTGCATGTGCAAGTGTGTGTGTGTGTGAGTGTGTGTGTGTGTGTGTGTGTGTGGTTGGGTTACTACATGTGTGGGCCACGGTTCCAGCCTCATGCTGCGTCACACAAGAGCTTGGTTGCAGCGCTCAGCATATCAGAAGTCTGAATTCTTACTTCACTTCAAGATGTGGTGATAGGACCTCTGGAAAACTGTAGTGAAGCCCTAAAGTCTGTCCATTTGTAGACACGCACACACACACACGCACGCACGCACGCACGCACGCACGCACGCACACACAAGCACGCACACACACACACACACCAATGGAGACACCTCACCCACCTGCTTGGATGACTTGAGGCGTGCGTTGGGGCAGAACAAGGGGGGTGACCCCTTTGGCAGCTTCACCTCTGGGTCACTCATCGTGCGGTCCAGCAGCAGCACGAGCTGTAGGAAGTTCTTAAGCAGAACATCACGGTGTTCCATCTGCAAAGGTAAAGAAACACAAGCAGCAGAGCGATAAACGGTCCAGCAGCAGCACGAGCTGTAGGAAGTTCTTGAGCAGAACATCACGGTGCTCCATCTGCAAAGGTAAAGAAACACAAGCAGCAGAGCGATAAACGGTCCAGCAGCAGCACGAGCTGTAGGAAGTTCTTGAGCAGAACATCACGGTGCTCCATCTGCAAAGGTAAAGATTTACAAGCAGCGGAGCAATAAACGGTCCAGCAGCAGCACGAGCTGTAGGAAGTTCTTGAGCAGCACATCACGGTGCTCCATCTGCAAAGGTAAAGAATTACAAGCAGCGGAGCAATAAACGGTCCAGCAGCAGCACTAGCTGTAGGAAGTTCTTGAGCAGAACATCACGGTGTTCCATCTGCAAAGGTAAAGAAACACAAGCAGCAGAGCGATAAACGGTCCAGCAGCAGCACGAGCTGTAGGAAGTTTTTGAGCAGCACATCACGGTGCTCTATCTGCAAAGGTAAAGAATTACAAGCAGCGGAGTGATGAAAGAGCAAAGGGTCGAACAGGGAGGGTGCTAAGCACGCATTTCACTGCGCAGGCTGGGAAGGCAAAAAGTGATGAGTAGCAGTGAGAATGGCGGGGCAGCACAGTGAATGATCTACCTGGAAGTGATGCACAGACAAAGAAAGAGATGCAGCAGAAAGACACTGTATGTTGAGTATTGAGCAATTTAACATACCTAGTGTGTGTGAGTGTGTGTGTGAGTGTGTGTGTGTGAAGAGAGAGAAAGAGAGAGAG
>Ga0307947_1000836_pt1 | contig 23134 bp, 24 predicted proteins | sample OrgLakmetagen232_FD_201840 | JGI IMG/M metagenome (GOLD analysis project Ga0307947, IMG submission 201840) | Saline water microbial communities from Organic Lake, Antarctica - #232 | ecosystem: Environmental > Aquatic > Non-marine Saline and Alkaline > Saline | place: Antarctica: Organic Lake...
AGCTGTCAAACGTCCGCTGCAGCGTCCGCTGGAACACACCTTTGGGCGCAACCGGTGCTGCTAACGCTGGGGCTGGTGTTGGTGCTGGGGACGAGGCGGGGCCTGGGAGGGGAGCGGGGAGGGCGGAGGGGCCTTCTCCGCTCATCACTGTTCACTCACCCACCAAACTTTATTTTCGTTAACCCCGGATCCTCTGAATAAATATATATTATACGATGCCGGCATCAATCCGGAGGACAAAAAACGATATTTGCCCGGGGTGAATTAAGAAAGGTACGGTAGATAAAAAAGCCTCCAGCCTGGCATAAACCGTGCAAACATTATATCACGCCGCAAAATATTGTTTCGAGGGGGCGCAGCCAACTCATTTCCCCCCGAAATAAGTGAATATTTGAGGGGGGAGATCACTGTAAATTGGGTTTAAATCAGGGATGGGTCATACGGCATATTCGTATAATACGCCGTATGGCATTTAACACGTATTTTACCGTATTGAACAAATTGGCTATATTATGCGATTGCGAAATTTGCCGTTTTCCCCCAATTTTTGGTCTTTTTAGGCAATTTCCGCCCCAACAACGGGATTCTGCCACCTCAATTGGAGGGGAGGGATAGGGAGGGATGGGATGAAAGGGTGGGAGAGGCAGCCAAGATGATAGTGAGGAGGGGAGTGAGGAGAGGGTAAGTGAGGAGAGCAAGGAAGACAGCAGGAGCGCTGGGGATGATGAGGGGGCTTGAGTTAGGAAAGACTAGAAGGCAAGATCAGTTGCCAGCTGACACACAATGACTGAGTAGAGCACAACTAGACTCGTTTTGATTTATCTAGAAACAGATCTGTGCTCTTAATAACAATGTTGTTGTGTGATTAAATGCACCTCTAAGTCCCTTGGTGCCTTTCTAGTCTCTTGGTGCAGTTCTGAAGGCATTTTGCCCCTGCGGATTGGTGCGGCAAGCACTAAGATATATATTGAGAGGGGTGCAGATTGGTGCGGACAGGGTAAAGATGACTATTTTTTTGAGGGGTGCGGAGTGAGTACATGTCCCTACGGTATGCAGGTACAAGAGCACACCACACACACCTGCAGCAGCTGGATGGCCTTGACCAGGCGACGGTCACTAATGTACACGGGTGGCTCGACCTTTTCTTGAAGGTAGGTACGCAGATCTGTGATGAGTTGGATGACGGAGGGAGGCACTCGCACCCGTGCTAATGCCTGAATTCAATGACACATGGCATTAGCATGGTGGTGGAGATCAGGTGCGGAAGAAGGATGGCTCAGCTTAATGCCATGAGCATCCTTACATGCACAGTAGGGCAGTGTGTGCACTGATTAGGGCTTACGCGGCATGGAGGACAAGCCGTTGACTAAGCCATGTATGCGAGCAGCCCAAGATAAATCGAGCTAACAACGGCAAGGACTTTCATGACAGCTTGCTGTAAAAACAGGTATAGCAACATTTTCCCTTCACCCAATTTTCAAGCAAGTCTGCATGGCATTCTACTCTTGAGATCGGCACCCAGGAAGTGCACCTTATACATGTTCCCCTGTGGTTTCTTGCCCTGTCACGGAGAGCAGCTGACGCACAACATGCACTACTACAGTTTCCCTTGAGGGCCAGTAAGTGACCGTAGGTCGACCAGGTTCAACAAAACGCAAGTGAAACACCTACCCTCCCACCTGTGCCTTGCAAGCTCGGATGTCCTCGCGAATGAGCTGCATGCTGGGGTCCAGGGCAGCCATGCTGCCCTGCACACGTTTGGGCATTGCACAAAACATGGAATTGTGTAAAAGGGGTGCTAGTGGTTATCACAGTTGCACTTTCTACATGGGGGCCCTTGATCACGCACACAATTACACCTCAAACCAGGAAGCTCCATTCCGTGCAGGCGCCCCACGTAGTAAGCAGATTGTAGCGTTGCCCAAAAGAATGTTGTTGATTACTCAAGCTTTGGAGAGAAGCCAAAAGCTGGAGACCCCTGGTTCCGGGATGCTCACATGATGTAGAAACCACGTTCTTCCTGGGCTGCCCAGGTAAAACGTTTTTGTAATGTACAGATGACTTGGTATTCCAGGGAGGAAGGAGGAGATGCAACAAGCACAGCCTCACTTGTCCCTTGTGCACATAGGAGGAGCAGCAGCAGGAAGGCAGGTCCCTGCTCTGGAGTTGTTGTGATGCTTAAGGCACCTTGTGAATGTGTAACCACGCTTGCGCCAGTATGTGCTTTGCACATGAAAGCACTGAAGGTGCCAAAGTTCCGCTGCACATGTGTGTGTATGTGTGCGTGCACGGCACATATACATGCACCTAGCGTATGTGTATGCATACATGTGCATGGTGTGTGTATGTTGTGCATGGCACATAGCGTATGTGGATGTATACTTGTGCATGGCGCGTTACTTCCTTAGCGTGCATGGCTGGCTGCACATGATCATGTGTGTGCTTGCTCTGGAAAAATGGATGGTGTTTGAAATATACTGCTGTGCGTTCTTGTGCGCATGCATGCGTGTGCATGCGTGCACGCCTGTGCTGTTCTTGTGTGCGCGTGCGCATAAATGTGTGACATTACTATGGCTGTCTACAATTTCAACCAGCCTGGACTGTACCACCCCTATTCCCAAGGGGTAGCCGCACAATGGCTAGCTAGTAGGAAAATTAGCAGAGGACAAACCATATGACATATGAAGGAAGTTTGGGATGAAGTAAAACTGCAAATCTATAACACCTGACTGTTTCCCTGTCGCACACGCACACACATGCACACTTTCAAACACACAAACACCCGCACACACACACATACACAAACACACAAACACACGGTACAGACACAAAAAACATGCATGCACCTAATCCACAAGGAAAATCGGTCAGCCACAACATGGTTCAACACACGTCACACATATGCAAGGTGTGTTAAGCCACCGTAGTGTTCCAGTCGGTCTACGCCACAATGGTCCTACATAAGACGTCCTTGCCTGTTTGTAGGAAAAGGTGCGAGATAACTTTAAGCACCTAACAAGACTGAAACATCGAACTCCTGTATTTTATCCCAGTCTTCCCTAACCCAGGTAGACATGGGCAAGCAGAGAGAACGAAGCAAGTTGGCACACAAACAACAAAGGCTCATTCATATACACACACCTGCTCGTGGGTTGAGCCAGTGCCGTTGGCCCCAGCTTGGCTAGGATTGCTGTTGGCTGAGTAGTATTGAAGCATCTGGGCAACGCCTGATTCATACAAATGCAGTTGTGCAGCTGGAGTTAGGAGAGGGGCAACAGGCGCGGCAAAAGTACAGATATGCACACTGCAGGTTGTCCTTGTGACCCTCTGCCATTCTCCATGCGGCCAACACATAAAAGACTTGCGAAACATATGAAGTAAACAGAAGGGCTCTGTCTGCCACGTCATGCGCCAGGTGAACTTGCACTCCTTATTGTTTGAGCTCTTAACAAGTAGACAATCCAGAGTGCGTAAGTGCGCTGCAACATATTCATAACAGCGGCATTAAACTGCATCAAAAAGTGGCCGGCCAAAAATCCCTCCTCGCTCGTCGGTCTCCATGCAGCCACAGAAAATGACGGCGCATGATAACTGCACAATTCCTGAACGGAATTAAGTTAGAATTGAAACAGTGAATTCTGCATTTTGACGCCGTCACAACGTGCCACTTTCCAGCCCTTATCGTCGTTAAAAGTGTTACCCTCACAGCTCGCCGCAAAACTGGACACACAGAATAACACCATGCCAGTTTAATTGTCTATGTAATCTTACGCGGAACAGACGCCTGGCCGCGGAGCTATTCAGGCCCAAAGTCCGTACAAACGAATTGGTTAACCCCCCCCCCCCCCAGCACAAATTTCTTGTCAGAAGTTTGGGTATAGGATAGAACCCCAACACCTAAACACAAGCTCTGTAGGCTGGATAGGGGGCGCGCCTGCCGAATCACGGTCACAAATTTGGGTTATTACGCGCTTCATGGTTTACGACTTTTGGAACAGTTTACCACGCACCAGCGGGGCTGACTTGGTTCACTTGGCGCCGCACAAGGAAGCGATCATACAGCGCATCCAGCTCTTCAGATTCAGGAAGTTCGTTGGAGGCTCCCACCTGTTGGGTCGTTTACCAATTGGCGGTGCAGGTTAAGTTTTGTATGTACTATTACGCAGGAACAATGTGCACTTGTGCACTTGAGTAGCTGGGCATCCTTCTACACCTTTAACTAGAGATACAGTGCAAGATAGTTGCAACAAAGAAGTTGCTTGTGCACATGGTCTTATTCAAGCAGTGAACGATGGCAAGGGGCTGCGCAGGCTTTCACAGGTCTCGCTCGGCCACTGCCTGTACGCACCACGGTGAGCAGGGGTACTGACTCGCGCTTGCTGCCGTTGTCAAACTGGCGCTCATTGATGATGGTGAGCAGCGTGTTCAGGATAGCGGAGTTGGCTTTAAAGATCTCGTCGATGAATGCCACCTCCGCCTCGGGCAGGTAGCCACGTGTTTGGCGCACGTACCTGTCCTCCTCAAGGGCACGCATGGAGAGCGGACCAAACAGCTCCTGGGTTAAAAGCATTGGAGAGTGCGCAAGCAGTCGGTGTTCTACTCCAAGAGATGAAGTACTTTGAGGCAGTACATGATGCAATGCGCATTCAGGTGACTGTTGCTGAGAAGATTAAATGGATTGGAGGGAGTCGTTTCGCTCAAATAAGTGTAACATACACAATCCAGCCAATACCCATGAACCATTCGGCACCCTTCCTGCCTCCTCTCACCTCTGGAACTGAGAAGCGCGTCAGAAGACGCTCAAAGAAGGTGCCAGAGATGAGCTTGTTCATACGACGTCCAACCTCAGACTTGGCTGTGCCTGGGGGCCCAATGAGCAGGATGTGCTCCCCGCTCATGGCTGCCAGCAGGAGCAGTCGCACCTGCACCAGGACAAAGACAGCTCCACAATTGGGGGTCAAGCTTAGCACAAATGTGGTAAAACAGGAGTTAGCAGCCTGTGCTCCCATAGACAGCTGCCAAATATGCAAGCGATGTAGGAGAGCATGTTTTGAGTTTCCACTTGAGAGGAGTTATTACCATCTGTGCGTTGAATACTGTGCGTGCACAGCACAGTAGCGATGTTTTCCTTCTGGCATCACCTCATGGTTTGTACAAACAACCAGCAGAGACATAGTCTTTACCAAAGGCCGTTGAGCGTTCTGCTCCAGGCTCTTTATATAGCAGCTGGCAGTGTGAAACAACACCGCAGGTATCTGTTGCTAAGAACAAGCTTTAAAAAGGGTCACTCCCCGTGCCAATGGTGCTTACAAGGATGCGTTCAATCCCACCTCTGTGTCCCTCTCCACTAAGCCTTCCTGCATTGCTTTAACAGCATTCTGCAGCTTCGCTTTCATGGCAAAGGAAATGCCATCAGCCCCTGCTTCTGAACCTGGGGCTTTCACGTTCCTGGTGTCCAGGTTTTGTAGCAGCTGCAGTACATTCTTCTCTGCCTCGCGACGCATCGTGGACACCTGGCATGGATGGTAGGGTTGGATTTAAGGCTTGGCATGGGAGGGAAGAGAGTGAGGGTGTACGAGCGCCTACGAGAGCAACGAGCACTCGTCCTGCTGCAGGCAGTGCGGGGCATAGCACCCGTAGCACCCGTAGCCGCACATACACTTACATCATCTTGCACGGCCTGCTCGCCCTCCATGTAATTCCCTACATTGGCACGTCAATGGAAGATAACGAGGTAAGCAGGGGGAACACAGCAGGCTTGAACCAAGGAACTCACCTGCAAAAGTACGTAAGGATGGACTTGCGTCTGGCCTGAGAGCTCCTGTGTGCCCCCACCGTTGGTCAGGCACTAGCAGCCGGGGCCTTGAACAGCTAGGGACGGGTGTGGCTGTCCTTGCTTGCTTCCTTGGCACGACATTTCTCACAAACTGGGAACCTAGTTTCTGCAGAGCCAACGACATGCTGTGTATGCGCTTTTATTTATTATACAAAACCAAGTGACAATTATGGTGGATCACGAACGATATACTTTCCCTGGAACAGCGTTGAGGTAATTTTTGAGTTTGACGTAGGATCCCTGTGGGTTGTGAGCTATGGCAGGAGGAAAGCTAGCACACAAACACACAGGCACACACACACACATTACACACACACACACACACACACACACACACACACACACACACACACACACACACATACACGCATTACACACATTGCACACACATTACACACACACACACACGATACACACATGTTACACACACACACACACACACATTACACACACATTATACACACACACACACACACACATTACACACACATATCACACACACACGCATTACGCACACATATCACACACATACACACATATCACACACACACACACATCACACACATCACACACACGCACACACACACACAGACACACACACACACACATATATCACACACGCACACACGCACGCACATACACACACGCATTACACACACACACCCACGCATGCACGCACACACACATACCCCCCCCCCTCCCACACACACACACACACACACACATATCACACACATACGTACACACACACACACACATTACACACACACATACACACACACGCACACATTACACACACACATGTTTGCACGCGCACACGCAGGATTCCCATGCCCGCAAGTGACCTCGTTACAGCCTTGCTAATTGTCCTGCTTTTCCTGCCGCTAGTGGTGGTCTGTAGCCACGTGTGCCGCTTCCTGTTCGTGCGCAAGAAATCTGCCAAGAGCAAAAGAGATTGAGTGAAGCAGTATAATGCTGGGTGTTCTTGCATGTTTGCATGGAGGGTCTCCTGCTCGGAGGCTCGCCCCAAACCTGCTCCGTTGGACACCTGCCAGCAGCAGTGACAGCAGGCCCATTTCGACAGCAGCCGCTGTGGGGAAAACAGCTTTTCGGCCTGCGCTACCAGGCATCCTCCAAAATGTCTATGCTCATTTCTTTTCTTCCTCTTGCCACATGCGCTCACAATCTTTCCATCACAGCACCAACAAGGGCCTCCCACTTGCAGCCTACTCCACCAACACCACCACCAGTACCACAATCACCCAACCTGCCAGCACACCTCTCAACTCCCTAGCAGCTCAGCAGCAGCGCAGCTCCACGACTGCACCTACTTCAACTGGAGACACTGTGTGGAGCCTGCCCAACATGCTTTCCATAGCCAGGGGCATGTCTGGTCCGGGCATCGCGTACCTCATTCTGCACGAGCAGTGGCCTTGGGCTTTGGGTGCTCTGACAGTTTCTGGGGTGCGTGTTCGTGTGTGTATTTCACCTCTTTTCTACTGTTTTCTAGGTCAAACAGCCACGAGGAGTTTTTAAACTCTTTCTTGCACACATGCCCCTGTTTCTGGCCACGGACACGTCCGTTCTTGACCTGGTACCAGCCACCTTTGTGGTGTTGGTCTGGGAGTAGGAACAGCAAATCCAACTCCTCAAGCGACAAATCCTCTGCCCTCTCCCTCAACGCAGCTCTCTGACTGGGCTGATGGCGCCCTGGCACGCCGCATGGGCTGCTCAAGTGTGCTGGGCTCTTACCTGGATCCCTTGGGAGACAAAGCCCTTGTGGGCTGTGTGGTGGGCGCACTTGCAGCGCAAGGCGCATTGCCCATTTGGGTGGCAACCCTCATCATTGGCAGGTGGGTGCATGTACAACTTACCACATGCGTTGTGCACACGGGAATTGGTGGTAGCTCTAGCTTATCTCCTTTATATGGTCAGCCAAGCCAAGCCCACCTAAAAAAGGGGGAGACAATGCTCCTTTCCTAAATTCTATGTTTGCGGTCACACAATGGTTTCTCTACGTAGATGTACTAGCACTTTTGTATGAAAATAAATGAATTTGGGGTCATAGGTGTGAATGGGGGGCTGGATTTATGCCATTTCCCTGCCGGAAAGGTGGCATGGGTGTAGAAATGCGGTTCTGGTCCAAATCTCACCAATTCTTTTGTTCCCAGAAATATTAAGGGTACACCATACCCATTAAAGCAAAAAAAGGGGGGTTGGATTTGCCTCTAAAGGACTTGGTACCTCTTTCAAGCCAGGGGGGTAGAGGTAAAACTTAATGGCTGGACATTATTTATGTGTTATCGTAGAGTTTAGTAAAAAATCGTAACCCCAAACGGTCGAGTGGTTGTTGCCTGATCGCAAGTCGCACTTTTCCCTGCCATAAAGGGGAATCTAAAACTGAACCTTCACCCCGGACCTTAACCTGGACGTCAGGAATATTATTTCATACATTCCTGATTTTGATGGCACCGGTCCCTGAGCTTATGGAAATCCATTTTCTGGCAGGGATTTCCACCCTGCACATCTGGGCACCTCCCACCACAAACTGAGTGTGCAGGGGTGCATAGATATACCAAATCAAGGTTCCTACATTATTTTATCTCTCTTTCTGCACTGGGGCAAAAACTCTCACAGGAGATGGATGGCCTGATTAATGGTCACGTACTTCCTCCCTAACATCCTGCCCGTCTGATTCCCGCTGCTCTCTTTATGTTGAACACGTTTTTCTTGCGCGTCCTCTTCTTACATATATACACACACACACATACACACACATACACTCACACATACACACACACGCTCACACACAGGGACGTGGCCCTGGTGGGTGGTATGTTTGTGATGCGTTGGCGCAGCCTAGGTTGGCGCTCACCCTGGACCCCTGGCGACCCCCTTACTAGCTCCCAATTTTTTCGGACAGCAGATGCAGCAGCTCTGACTGGAGCAGTGTCAGAGGAGCACAGTGGTAAGGCCAGCTCTTCTGGGGAGGACGGCGCAGGGTTAGAGATGAGCGAGATAGGGAAAGCTCCAAAAAGGGGCATGGCCGTGGACCGGCAGGAGCAGCAGCGACGGTGTCAGCCAAGAGGAGGGCCTGCCTTATCAGATCCAGGGGTTCCTTACATGCGGCCCCTCCTCATCAGCAAAGCCAACACAGTGTTGCAGCTGCTGTTGGTGGGCGGGTGAGTGAGGAAGGGAGTGACGGCGGGCGGCGGCTTGTTAGGAAAGTGGGAACTCAGAGGACAGCTGAGAGGAAAGGGGCTGTTGTTGCATTGATAACAAGATACACAGAATTGTAGGCCGTGCAGCAACACTGCATTAAATGAGCCTTGAAATTGAAACAGCTTAAAAACATCCGTCCTAAATTAACCACCCAACCCCCAACCCCCCCCTACCTGACCCACACACTAACGAAAAAGGGAGCCATTCTGCTCTTTCAAACAGTGAGCGTTCATCCGTCTACTTAAACTTTTGAGAACATATTTTACAGTCATAAAGCAAAATCTGGTATGCACTCGCTCTTGCATTGACCACTTATTTGGTGCTGGAACTTACGTGCAACCTTTGTCAATGGAATTCTTACTTCATATACGCATGTATACATGATGCAATATGATACCTGCAAGTGTGAATCCATTTTCTGGTTTTTTGCTTGACCGCACCCCCGCGGCCTACTTGGGGGCATTCCATGCCAACTTGTGGCCATGCACACAGACCCTCCCCTCGATACTTATTTACCAAAAAGGGTGTCAATCAACTGGGATTGAGCTGAGAATTCTAGAAAGTATATTTAATATTTCCTGGGAGTGGCCCAGATAAAATCTGGAGACCTGCCCAAAAACTTTCAACCCCCCCCAAATAACCACCACCAATCGACCTCCAGAATTGACTCATTAATATGCCAACCAATAGCTTTCGACGTCAGGATTCCGATTATGTAATTTATATAGGGATCACTTCATGTCAATATGATACTGAAGCCTCCTGGGTTTAAACAATAGAATTTGGAAATATAATGTTATATTTCGGACCCAACACATGTGTTAACAACTTTAGGAGCTGAAAAGGGCTAGAAGTCCTGCCAGGTTCAGTAGGCAGAAAACATGGCTTTTGCCTCTTTGCAGCTTCATGATAAAGGCCCCTTCGTGTCCTGTTGTTTTGTTTGAGCATATTGCACGTCACTCCCTCTCTTTGCTCTGCTGTGAGCCTGAATGTCAAGGACACAGTGTAATCCATGTGATGTTGCATGTGCAGGTGTGTGAGCAAGGCGTGGCTGGTTTGGCCAAGTCCTGACATGCTGGATGCCCTAGAGACCTCAACGGCAGTTGCTACTGCGTTATCCATGCTCGCATATGGGTGAGTGAGCACCCGCCCAGTTGCAAGGAATTCAAATGTTGGCGAGCTGTTATTTGCACATGGGTCTGTTACAACGCGTAACCAATGCAATAGCGTAGATCCAGCTGCTGGCCTCAGCAATGGAGTGTGTGAGGCTCGAGCTCACCCTCAATTCTTGGATACGCTTTACCTTGCAGGTGGCAGGCAGGCCAGGGGCGAATGCTGACTCGGGAGGAAAGGACCTGAATCTGCTATTCTCAGAAACCCTACCAGTGTAGTAGCATTATGCGTCAAGTACCTTTTAATTATGGATTTTTTGTCGTAATTCCTGTGTGAATATTAATATTTTTCCTAATACACCTTGTCTGTGCGTGCAACAAATAAATTTGAGCACACCGGTGGAATGATCTTGCTAATTGCCAATTATGCCATGTGTGCAAACTGCTTCCAGCTTGCAAGCCTCAGCTAGGAAGTCTCCTTCTTGCCTGGAACATTTTCTCGGATGGCTCCCTGATTAAAGACATTTACATTTGTATTTACAAATGCCATTCACCAGTGGTAGTGGAGCGACTCTAGCAATGCAATTCATGCAAGGGCCACACTAGCCATCAGTTACAATGGTGTACCATGGTAGCGCTACCCCTATAGGGGATGACCTTCAGCCAGGTTATTTGGCCGATCGGCTGCTGACTGATCTTGGCCAGTCACAAATAAATCCGTAAGGTAAGGTAAGGTTACATCGCTGCATTTGCCTCAGGGGGCATATGAGCGGGGGCATCTGAGCGGAAGCTTGGAAAAAGCCTGAAGCCAAACCTAGCTAGTGGACTGAGAGAAATATGTGATTAAAAAAGGATCAAGTTTGTGAAGAAAAGGAGAGTCGCGACTGAAAAGTTGAATGCCAGATTAGGAGAACGTAGTCCAGAAATGACATTAAAGTTTGGTCTGAGCACAGAGAGTTCTCTAGAAAGCAGTGCCAGTGCACCACAGAAGACACGTAGAAAGTCAAGCCAGCTCTAGAACCTGGAAGCGAAGTAGCAGGTGGGTCCTAACAGGCAGGAGCAAGAAAAAAAAATGGTAAAATTATGCATAATAAAAAAGTTGCACTTGCAATAACACTCATTATGCATGATGAGCATCAAAGTTGCGTGTTTGAAGCGTTTGCATACTAAAGAAAACTGTTTACACACACATTTGCACACACATGCGCACATACGCACACACGCGCACACAAACACACATAAACACACACGCGCACACACAAATCTACACGCACAGGAGCCTTTTTACTGTCACGGGGGGTACCTGTACGACAGCGTCCCATCTGCGGGCGCTGTTCTGGAAGGACGCAAGAAAATCATGGAACTGCTGACGAGCTGCGCAGCAATGCGCGAGCTCAAGCTCGTGATTTTTATGGTGAGAAGATTCGTATTCATGCATCCAGCCATCCATCCAGCCACGCACGCACCCAGCCATCCATCCTTCTGCGCAATCATCCCTCCATCCGTCCAACGTCCAACCAACCATCCATCCCTCCATCCATGCATCCAGCCATCCATTCCCACCTTCTTTTTCCTTGTCCTGCTGTCTCAAAGGGGCGGGACAATGCCAAATTTAACAAGAAGCTGGCGGAATTGGGTCAGATCCCTGGCGTGCAAGGCTCGCGTGTCATGGACATCACAAAAACTCTGACAGGTATTGTGTGAGAGCACATTAGCATGCAATTAATTCTGTGGAGTGAATGAAAGAATAGACGTGAAGGAGGTGGCACATAGTAAGAACGCAGCTGCTGTTGCCTTGCGTACTGGGTCATCAGCACTAGGAGCGAAAAACTGATTTCCGCAGAATGGGGCAGCGCAGAAAACATGCAACATCACAGAATATTTAGCTGATTAGCTAAACAAGAATAAGTAAACAAGAATATTATCACGTATCTTCTGTCACAATTCGTGTGAGAGATCTCGTCAGGAAGATTCATTGTTCAGTCCAAGAATTCCAAGATAATCGAATCACTTAAATTCCTCAATTTTGGGCCAGTGGTTACTTCTTTAATTGACGCCATAGCAGTTCGATCTGTTGGGCTACACTGAATAGCTCTTCCCTACACCCCTCCAAGCTGTGTGTGCACAGGTACGCACACTAAAAATCACACACACACATACACATACTATACACACGCACATACGCACACACACACACATTCACACACATACACAAAATGCACACACAAACACACACGCGCGCAGATGTTACGCTTCCATGTGTTAGCCATTCGGCCCAGGGTGATGCCCTCCGGCAAAGTGTCCAACATTGCAGATCCCGCCAGCGCCAATAGCGTCACGAAGAAAGCGTCTGACGACTTGATTGGCCAGCTTGAGCGCCATTCCCCTGTGTATCCCGGAGCATACGATGTGTAAGTGTGCGTTGTAGTGACATCATCAGATCTTCCTATTCTGCTTTTACGAGATTACTTGGACTTGAATATGATGATTTGCAGACATGACTGAGTTCCCTTAATTGCAGGCTGTCATTCCTCCCTCCCCACCCAGGGGGCCGCAACGAACATGAAGTAAACTTAAGCGACAAGGAGGAGATGAAGGTATTCTTAAAGACGTTCATCAGTGTCTGAAGTGTCATCATTGCTAGAAGTCCTGCTGAACTTATCAAAGCCTGCTTGGCCTCATTTTTGCAGGTGATCTGCAAAGGACTGGTGACGCATGTCCGTAATGGCCCTCCCGCAACCTTGCACGCGTTCCTGTGTTTCGAGCCTTTGAACCAGCGTGGGTAAGTAGTGCTGCTCAAAGCTGGTCCCGTTAAGACTCCTCAGAGTCTGAGGCGTTTCCCAGAAGCAAAGTAGCCCTATCGTCTAACTTAAGAATTGGATATGTGTAATAACAGGCTGACAGCCTATGCCAGACGACTGATCTCTTTTGCATGTAATCATTTTTTGTGTTTGTCCATTTGTGTACATTTATCTGTGCTTGCTCTCATTCCTACAGGTTGTTCAACACTATTCAAGCCACGCTTGATCGCAAGTGGCCGGACTTCACGTTTGTGTGTGTGACTGTCAAGCACGCACTCTGCCGGCTGCCCTTCTTGGGTGGCGCATCCTTGATCCAGGTGAGTGTTGATGCTAATGCTGCTGAGTACGTAACAAAAACTGCAAACTTAAAAAAGAACTGCACATACAAATTCACTTGACTTGCTGAAACATAGGAAACCCTGCGCATAATTTATTTTCTACTAACCGCTTGCACAACTTACTTGCATGTACAAACATATTTATCTAATTGTACCGCGCAAAATGCTTACTTTGATTTATTCCAATCAACACTTGCAGGCATTGTCTCGTTCCATGGCAATGCATTTTACTCAAGACTTGAGGGAAGCCTTAGAGGAGGCTTTCCCAGGAGGTTCAGGGCCTGATTTTGTAGAGCTTGGGCGCCTGGGGGGTAAGTAACTGAATTGGATCTTGTGGGGCATCCGCTACACAATTGCGCCACACATGTGACGCGAATGTGAGCGTGAGCTGCATCTCCTGCTCCCGCTGTTGCTTGTATTATTTTTTAGGGCGCATCTGCATTGGCGCACGTGCGCTGTGCACAGGCAAATAATAGTAATTTGCCCCTTGTTTCTCTTGTTGGTAATTGTGCATGAACTTTTGCCTGTTGGGAGTCTGCTGACATGTATGTACATGGCTTGTAATGACTGCGTTAGACTGTCTCATAACAAACACGCCGCCTGCTATAAGTCCATACAATCCATCAAATTCGTCTCACTGCTCCCTCATTTTGCGTCTCATTGCAACACAGGAACCAACAGTATGGCCAGGGATGGATTTGATGAGGACGGAAAATCGCTCAGAGCTGTGGCAATGGGTGAGTTACCTTCCTACTCGGGTTACGTGTGCTGTCCCATGGATCTCGTGGCGCATCTGCTACACAATTGCGTCACAATTGTGACGCAAATGTGAGCGTGACATGCATCTCCTGGTGTGGTATAATGCGCTTAGTGTGTCATGCATTCTTTCGTTTTCTATTTCCTCAAATCATGCCCACTGCCTATGGTTACCGCAGGAGGAGCAGGAGACAGCGCCCCTGGGGGTGAGTGGTTGTTGCCATGCTACCTCTAAATTTGGGTTACGTGTGCTGACATTGATCTCGTGGCGCATCTGATACACAATTGCGTCACAAATGTGACGCAAATGTGAGCGTGATATGCACATCTCCTGCTTCCGCTGCTGCTTGTATCATTTTTTAATGCGCATCTGCATTGCCTCACGTACGCTGTGCACATGCATACAATAGGTATTGGCCCCTTGTTTATCTAGCTGTCAATTGTGTGTAATCTCTTGCAACCTGTTGCAGTCTGTTGACATGCATGTACATGGCTTGTGCTGATTGCACAATATTGACACAGGTGAAATCGGTTTATTACGCGCCGCCGTGTATACCTACAAACTTTCCAGTGAACTGACTCAGTAATAGAGTCACTGCAGAAGGGCAGCGTGCCAGCAGATGACATTGAGGACCTCCACCACCTACCCCATGCCACCTTCATCACGGAGGCAAAGAAGTTTGCACTTGCGTATGGCATCCCCATCTCCGGCACGGACGTGAAACCGGGATCCAAGCAGCCCTTGTGGCCCAACCTGCTGGATGGTAAGATCGTTGTTTTGTTGTCGTGCCTCCAGGGTCAGATCACCTCCTGCTTCCGCTGTTGCTTGTATTATTTTCTGTGGCGTACTCGCATTGCCGCACATACGCTGTGCACATGCATACAATGGGTATTGGCCCCTTGTTTATCTAGCTGGTAATTGTGCATGAACCTTTGCAACCTGTTGTAGTCTGCTGACGTGCATGTACATGGCTTGAACTGAGTGCGTTAGACTGTCTCATAACGAACACGCCGCCTGCTATAAGTCCGTACACTCCATCAAATTCGTCGAACTGCTCCCTGCAATGGGTGAGTTGCCTTCCAATTTGGGTTACGTGTGCTGTCATGGATCTTGTGGGGCATCCGCTACACAATTGCGCCACAAATGTGACGCAAATTTGAGCGTGATATGCATATCTCCTGCTTCTGCTGCTGCTTGTATGATTTCATGTGGGGCATCTGCATTGCCTCACGTACGCTGTGCACATGAAATAATAGTAATGTGCGCCTTGTTATTCTTGCTGGTAATTGTGCATGAACTTTTGTTTGTTAGTCTGCTGACATGCATGTACATATGTACATGCATGGCTTGTAATGACTGTGTTAGACTGTCTCATAACGAACACGTTGCCTGCTATAAGTCCGTACACTCCATCAGATTTGTCTCACTGCTCCCTCATTTTGCTTCTCATTGCAACACAGGAGAAGCGCGCATGAAGATGGATGGATTAGATGAGGAGGGAATGTCGGTTGCAGCCAAGGCAATGGGTGAGTTGCCTTCCAATTTGGGTTACGTGTGCTGTCATGGATCTTGTGGGGCATCCGCTACAAAATTGCGCCACAAATGTGACGCAAATGTGAGCGTGATTTGCATATCTCCTGCTTCCGCTGCTGCTTGTATTATTTCATGTGGCGCATCTGCATTGCCTCACGTTCGCTGTGCACATGAATAATATTTTAATGTGCCCCATGTTTATCTTGCTGGTACTTGTGCATGAACTTTTGCAACATGTTGTAGTTTGCTGACATGCATGTACATGGCTTGTTCTGAGTGTTGGCAGTTTGTAAGCGTGAATAAAGCGCCCACAAATTGGCAGTTCACAGCGCAACAGTCTTTGCCAACTTTTCAGCATTGCGAGCGAGTCTACCTCGTACTTATCATGCAGCTGTCATTGGTAGCTTTTAGTGTGCTCCGTGGTGCATACCCCGATCGATTTTAGAGCTACATTGCTATAGAAAGAGAGAACTGAAAAGTCTCACGCTTGCACCCACTCATGCGCACAGGCAAGATGGGTGGCGTAAAAAAGCAGGTAAAACCTGAAGGTGCAAAGTCCCGCAAACGAGATGCACAGGGCTTGACCAAAGGGCAACGCTCCTATCGCAAGAAGTTGCAGAAGCAGCAGAAGCTGCAGAAGCAGTAGAAGCTGCAGTAGCAGCAGTAGGTGCCAGCTTCCATTTGTGGATATGTTCACCGACACCGACGCAGAGACAGTAGCTGTGTTAGAGAAGATGTGCCCGAATGCTTCTTTATATGTTTTTACTCTGACAGCAACCATCATCCTTCCCCTGTCCCTCACGCACCAAATCTGTAAATAGGTTTCTTTCCCTAGGGTACCAGTAGAGTAGACGACACATTCAGAGGCTCAGACACATACACAATATCTACTTAAACCGAGTCTAGCTAGTCCCACAAATACCCTGTTCGTGGGGCTTCCATGGTAAGGCACTTGAACGGCTCCTTTTCCTTCACTGAGTAGACTGACGGAAGAGTGATTTTGTGTCAGAACATTGGTGGCTCGAGAGTTGTCGGGCTCGAAGATTCCAAAGTAACTGCATGTGAAACTGTTGTGATATCATGATTATTTGCAGTGAGAGAAATAACCAACACTGGGAAATTAAAAGGACACCTGATAAATTAACTGCCTGATACTATTAGGCAGTTGGCCCTATACAGGACACCAACAAACCTTCTCCCTGGGAAAGGGCTCAAACAAAACTCAAAAAGCACTGATAGCAAAAAGACTCAGAAACCAAAGGACCTGCATGTCATGTCACTAGTTCAAAAACTGGATAAGATACAAATTTGGGGGAGGGGTATTGCGAATGTTCGGAATAGTTCTAGCTTCGAAGTTGAGTTCTAACATTCGAAGCATAACCTTTAGAACTTCACTTTTAGGTTAAAAATAGTTCTAGCTTCGAAGTTGAGTTCTAACATTCGCAATACCCTCAGAACAGAAGACTCTATTTCAGCAATCTGGGCATAGAGTCAATCTTGTTAACCCTTTCATGAGCGAGAGTTTCATGGAATTTCAAGTTCGCCGCAACTTGCTCAGAGCCTGGGCTTGCCTGAGGAGCTGGCCTGGAGATATTCGCCTATTTTCATATATTCATAAGCTCAGAAATAAAGAGAACAAGCTTAGTGTTCTATCTGCTAAGAAGTAAGGAAGTCAGAAAAAAATTACTTGTTGACTTAATGCAGCAAACAAGGTCGGACCGCTGAGAAGTCCTCAAAAAGTGGTGCAAATGAAAGGAATGAATGTTCCTTCCTCAGCATACAAACCCAATGATCCTCGCGATATGAAAGAGCATGATGCAACTCTTTCTGGACATGTTCATCTTCACTAGTAGGGCACTGATCACGCACACGAGAACTGCCTTCAAGCCACGCTGCTGCCTCCACTTTCAAAATAAGCACACACAAGCGGAATCTACTGACATTGCGCATAACATGTTTGGACAGGTCAGGATAGAGATACCGTGGTACAGTAGTTGGCATATACATTCATTACTATAAGGACATCAAATGCAGTTCCTGCAAAACGTTTCAAGCCAAGCCTGCAACCATCCCCATACGAGGGATTGCAATGGGAATGGCACCATCAATTAGGTTGTTTGACTGCGCCTAGCCTTTTGATACCATTTAGAATTCTTCATTTCTGTGGTGTAGGAGTCTGCTGGTATTTGGCCTGTTGATTTCTTCACATTTGCGTTCTGTGCCAGGACTGCTGCATGGTCCCCTTCCCCCACCGTTCCCCCCCCGCTTGAGTCCTCCCCTCCCCACCAACTAACTGCCTGTGCTGCCCCCCCCTCCCCACCCCCCGCTTGTGCCACCCAACCCTCACCCCCTTGCTCCTGCTGTTTGCAAGCTGGGTACTCACGGAGCCGCGTGAACTTCCTCTGCCTGTGTGTGCGGTAGTCACACACAAGTGGCGCTGTTGTGCGTGCTCCACACTTGCTGCAGCAGACGGTGGTGCGAAATTTGTTCAAGTGCAACACCATGACTGCCCGCTGTTGGGTGTTACCTGACCCGCGCAGCACACCCATAGTACAGGGCTTGGCGCAGCTTGGTTGGAGCTGCCTGCTTGGTGAAATCCCTTTGTGGGGGGAGGTAGTTTGGATGCCCCAATCAACCCCAATCACAAGAGGGCGCCGTGGATCCTGTCCCTGCAAATAAATGGCATGCAAGCAGACACATCTGTTATTACGCGTAACGTAGCAGTGCGAGGTAAACACTTGGTACATGAGATATAAGATCGTGTGCATGTCAGTTGCCTTAGCGTTAGTAAATTCGATTAATACACCCCACAAATTAATTTAGCCCACATTATACCAGCCCAGACGGCTAGACTTTGAGCATTACAGAACGCACATGCCTGATCATTTGCTTTTCCAAAACACACGTTGGCCATCTGCCTCAAGAGGATGGCAGCCGTACTGGAAAGTTTGAAAGAAAACGTGTGCCACATCACCCTCTTTTCTGTAACTAGAAACGCTGGATAAGCACAGGCATCCTGTGGGGATTTATGGCCAAATATTGTTAAGAATGCAAAAGGATATCTTCAACTCTCCAAATTAGAAGAGCAGAATTACAAATAAGAGCTCTTGAAGCGGCTATATGAATTACGTTTGCTGTAATCTTTTGTTACGATTTGCAGTATGTCTTGTAATCACTTTGTATTGCAACACAAATGCAACAGACCCTGACCCACGCAAATTCAAGTCGGCAGGTTTATTACTGGATGACGCAAGTTTGAACGTTCGCTTAATTTTAGGGATCTAGAAATAGAGAAATCTAAACCCCAGATTTCAATCCACAAAGTCAAATGTTTGGAGTCATTCCTTTTTAATCTTGTCAAATAAATTTAGGTAACTTGATTGCAGTGACCAACTTTTTTTCATACATCAAAATAAGGCAAAATTCAATTGCATAGCTTCGTTAAGGGTCACTAAAAATCAGCAAATATACTACAGCATAAAAAACGCAAAAGGTTGCACGCATACTCGCATGCTTAGCATGCATTGCTCCTTTTAAAGAATCAGGAGGATGCGCAACTAGCCTCAAAATCACATGAGCATTTGACAGCCTCCTTTCAACTGTAGACAACGGAACGCTATTGATGAAATGAAAATTGGATACAGCCTTATAACCTAAAACTAGTGGAATTACTCAAACAATGCAATTCATTGTATTTAATGAAGCTAGCCTACAACAACATGAAGCAAGGCTCGCTACCGTGACACTCTACAGTGCTTGCAAACACACACACATACGCAAAGGACCTGATAACTGCTGCATCTAGACAACGCCGCTCGGGACTTGGGCGGGTGTGGCGCTTCTTGGCCTGTCTTCCCTTTCTGCTCCTGCCAGCGCTCCTGCTGCTGCTGATTGCTGCTGCTCTTTTATCGCGGCCTCAACAAGGCGGAACTCTCGCTTTGTGAGCCAGTTATCATTAGGGGGGGAGCTCAGATATTGGTAAACAGCGGTAATGCCTGACCGAAGCATGCTCAGCAAGGGAGGATCGACAGACTGTTGCACCCTCTGCAAAAACCGCTTCACCTTGGTTTGCTGCTGTTCTTGCCCCTGTGCACTGCTGGGACTGTGGTCATTTTCCTGCTGCTGCTGCTGCTGCTGCTGCTGTGTCTGTCGCTGCTGCTGAATTTGCTGATTCTGCTCATTCTTTTGCTGAGGCTGTTGCGTTTCTCCTTCTCTCCTTCCACTCTCAAGGTACTGCTGCTGCTGCTGCTGCTGCTGCTGTGTCTGTCGCTGCTGCTGCTGAATTTGCTGATTCTGCTCATTCTTTTGCTGAGGCTGTTGCTCTTCTCCTTCTCTCCTTCCACTCTCAAGGTACTGCTGCAGCCTCATTTTCCCATAATGCAGCAGATCCTGCCGCTGTTCTTTGCGAACTAGCCCAGTGGCTAGATCACGTAGGCGATGTGGTGGCTTTATAGGTAGCGCTGGTAGCTGTTGCTGCTGCTGCTCACCTAACTCTTCTTGCTCCCGCAGCTTTCCCTCTTGCTCTTCCTGCTGCCTTATTGCCATTTCCTGCTGCACGTGCAACTCCTCCTGTTGCTGCTCCTGCTCAAAAAGATATGCAAGTGAATGGAGCATCAGACTAATCAGACCCATAAAAAGGCAACTCAAAAAAGAGGGCGCAAGTGCATCACGCTTGTTCTGGCTGTTGCAACTTCAGATCATACAAGCAGGAGTTGCGTCTTTGCCGAGCAACAAGACGACACAGCAGAAAAATATCCAGTGCAAGCAAGTCTAATCAGATAAAAAGAAAAAGGACCTGTTGCGTTGCATGCAGCGCGTGCTGCTCTTGCTGTTGCTCCTCTTGCACTTGGTGTCTTGCCCTCTGTTCTCCTCTGCAAATGCAAGGTGCGTTATAAAATGAATGTGTTGAAAACGCATGCCACAGCACTTGTACGACAGACGTGAGGAAGCATCATACCACAGCAATTTTGATAAACTCCTGCTTATCTTGAGTGAATGAACGCTACATTATGCTCATGTGCACCTGGTTGTTTGAAACATTTGCTCTATCTGGCTCCTCTCCAGGCCATACATCTCTCGCATTTTTGTTAGTGCAGAGGGAGACTTCCCTTGCTCATGCCTTTGCTCCTGCTCCTGCTGCTCCTGCTCCTGAGTCTGGCGCTGCTTACGCCTTTCCTGCAAAAAAAGCAAAGGTTAGCAAACTCTGGTGCTCAAGTTTGTTGTAGCATGCACACTAAAATAGCATTGCTACATTGATGCGCAAAACATGCACCTGGCGAAATTGTGCACTCTGCTCCTCCAGCTGCTGATGATGGTGTTTTCCCTGCTCTTGCTGCTCTCGTTGCTGAGATGGAGGGTACTCTCTTTGCTGAGCTCGATGCTGTTGCGCCAATTCTAGCTGCTCGTGGGAGTGCCCCTGCTGTTTTTGCTGCTGCTCTTCCCGTTGTAGTTCTTGCTGCCCCTGTACGGCAAAGGAGGGCCAGTCTGTGGCTCTTTGTAGATTATGAAGCAATTGCTAAGATTCGGGTGGAATAATACACGAAAGGCCAGCTGTGCAAACAATGTGTATGCGTTTGTTTAAGGAAGCTTAGAAATCAGTGCAAAAGGGAATCAATATGCCGGTATCTTGAACCCTTGAGTCCTAAATATCAGAGAGTTTAAAATTCTGTCTTTTAAGCTCCATTTGCATTCTGCTAAGTATGCTGCTGCAAAACTTGTCCATACCAGACGCTCACTATTCAGTACTACTATTAAATCTCATCAGGAGCCAATTTCAGGTCAAGCCTGTCACCCCCTCTTGATCCCCATTTGACTTCTTTTTGTTCTTTCGTGGTGGAAAATTTTTACGGTACCTGGTACCAAAGTAGGTCCTTGTCCTTAATTATGTGGGGAGTGGTTTCTCCTGCTCGCGTAATTTTTCTTTCCTCTCCTTTCTTGGACCCTGCTTTTCTTGATGGGATCGGGAAATTTTCAATTTGTCATTGATAGGATACACACATACCCTGAGCTCTTTTCGTTGCTGCTTTTCTTGCTGTACTTGCAACTCAAGTTCGCTGGGCTGTGCCACTTGCTCTTGCTCATGCTGCATGTGCCCTCGCTCTTGCTCCTGCTGCTGCTCTTGGCCTCGTACATTTTGCGCCTGCTGACGCTGCTGTTCCTGCACTTCTTGCCGCTGCTGCCGTTCTTGCTGCTTACGCTGAAAACGACGAGGGGACAGTGCTGGGACCAGGGCCTGATGGCTGAGTAGCTTGCCTGGGACTGGAGGGACCTGAATTTTTGTGCGATTTATTTGTTCTTGTATAAATCAGATCAGAATGGGAATAGGGGCAATCAGGGAGCTCAAAAACGTTGAATTTACCATTTATAAGAAATAGATTCTGTATACACAGTTGATGCCAGTTGCTACTGCAGTGTGACATACTGCCCTTACAGCCTTTTAAAGCCTGCCAAACATAATTTCAAATAATTAAATTGTTTATTTGCTTACACCCTGGCAGCCATGCTGCAAGTATACTTATGAAGCAAGTATAAGTTCTTTCAAGATGTTATGCTCACCTGGAGAAAAAGCTGCGTGTGTTCGATTGGCTGACCTGCAAAGTGTAAAAAGGACTAGTATATACTTCCCCGAATACATCGTGACAAAGGGCTTGCTGCAGTGGCCCTTACACTGTACGCGTAAAACACACTTTAAGCTTAAAACTGTTACCCAGCACAAAGTTAAACACACAAGTGTTTGAGCCGTCAGAGGGCGCAGCATCTTTTTCTTTGCCCTGTGGCATCCTGTTTACCTGTTTTAGGTGTGTGTTCTGGGATCAGAGCTTCCCAGGCTTTCACGTTTTCTAGGCTAGCCTGCAGAAAGGAGCAGTAGCTGAAAATAAAGAATCTGCTTGAAAGGCGGAACCAAACGAAGCCACATCTTGTATAATGTGCTGTAAAAGCACTGCAAACAAAGAACGAGAAATGGTCAGCTAAGTGCCAGCTGCTCCTGAGAATGGTTTCTGCCAAGAATTGTAAACAGCAAAGAAAGGAAGGGGTGAAAATGCTGAATGGCGCACGCTTTTTGGGGCAACTGAGTCCCAATTGGGGTTTAATCTGGAATTTCATGACCAACAACCTTATTGATAGATAATAAGACCCTGCACGGAAGGGTGCTCTCTATAATGTTTGCCGCTTGTCAAGAGTAGAACAGTACTAAGCCCGCTGGATATTGTGCCAGTAAGCTAAATTTAAATGTTGTTGGCGAGGAAATCAGACATTTCTCTCACCTGCACATCGCGTTCCTCTGGATCCTTAAAGTCCCGAACCATGCCCCTGCAGCCAGCGTATGAAAGGAATTTAAATTCTCACTTCATAAGCAACCAAGTAACAGAACATGATTTAAACGGGTTATGAAAACAAGCGGCGATAACCCCAAGCATTGATGTGTAAAAAAGACTGGGCAGCATAATACTGACATCACAAGGTGGTTAAATAAAACACAAACCGTTTACAACACCATTAACTAAATACAGATTTCTGCACGCACCCAGCGATCC
>Ga0307947_1000837_pt1 | contig 23134 bp, 30 predicted proteins | sample OrgLakmetagen232_FD_201840 | JGI IMG/M metagenome (GOLD analysis project Ga0307947, IMG submission 201840) | Saline water microbial communities from Organic Lake, Antarctica - #232 | ecosystem: Environmental > Aquatic > Non-marine Saline and Alkaline > Saline | place: Antarctica: Organic Lake...
AGACTTTTTCTTTTTCTTTCTGAGCTTATGGATTTATTTGTGGCTGGCCGAGACCAGTCAGCAGCCGATCAGCCAAACAACCTGGCTGAAGGTCACCCCCAATTGTAACCATTGTAACCATTGTAGGAATGATTCCAACCTGGCTCTTACCTTCCAATCTCAATGCACAACGGCGGCGGCAAAAATGTAGCAAGCAGATGCAATCATGGTTACTCCGACCCAGCAAAGCACGCCCCAAACAAAACCCAACAAACACGTATCAAACTAGGTCTGCCAGGAATGCAAGAAAAGTTGCCCAAAATAACCTAGAAGATAGTGTTGCCAATCCATTACCCCTATATGGCTATAAAATATATGGCTATAAGATTAAGAGACATACAACCAAACAAACATGACATACATCTAACCGAAATTAAGTACTGTGTGGACACTTCTTCTCCCCGACAAGCAGAAAGAGCACAAGAACAACATAAGTTACTAAAGCCTCGCTTACTTGTACACCGCAAAATCCTTTACATCTACAGATCTGCAACAAGTCATACAAATAAGACGAGACATTGACAGCCTCTAAACTATCTGAGCAAAAATTTGGTGGTGTGCAGGCTTCAGCCACCCAACCACCTGATCCCCACTGCAAAACCCTATTTTTAGTCTCCAGGTGGGATGTTGTGTGTCTCTGCATCCATTGAGTGGTGCAGAACACAAAACAACATCCTTTTCTAATCCATGCCAGCACTATCTGTGTCTTTTTCTTTTCTTTTCTTTGGCAGCTCTCGTCATACTCCCAACATCATTTTAACTCACACAATGTTAAATGTTAAGGGCCTTGTACGCTGCGCAGAAAAAGCTCATTTCTTTGTAGGATTTGAGCAATCATGGTCCCAATTTGTAAGCAAATCAATGATCTTTGTGTGCTGCACCCTAATCATGCTGCTAATTGGGTCGGATGTCAATAACTAAGGTAATAAAGCGCTTTTATCCTCTTTTAAACATGGCCAAAAGAGACGTCTGTGTCTTTGTGTCGCCCTTTTGTTTGCTGTTACTTTCCCCTCCTTTCCCTCTGCCAAGAGATCCCCTTCCCTGCTTTTTTCGACTGGCAGGAGCGCTGCCACCACCTTTGGCAGGCATTGTGCTGCGAATTCGGTGCAGCTCCAGGCTTCTCATGATATTCTTTTGCTCCTCCACGTCCACACTGGCCATCAGGTCCATATCCTCTTTTGCATGCGTCTCCTGCTGCTCTTTTTGCTGCTTGTCTTTTGCCACATCTGCTGCTTGGTCACAACCTTCAGCTTGCTTTGGGGGCACGGCTTTTGGGTCACCAAGAATGCTGTGCAAAGTGCTCCTGACATCCTGCGGCTGTGTCTGCTGTACCTGCTGCTGCTGCTGTGGGTGGTGGTGGTGGTGCTGCTGCTGATGCTGCTGCTGCTTTTGGCCTGGACTGTGGTCTCGTGGATTCCCTAAAAAAGCGTGCAACTGATGCTGTACACCAATGCTGGGTTTCTTCGGTGGTTGCCGCTGCTGCTTCTGCTGCTGCTGCTGCTGCTGCTGCTGCTGCTGCGTGCCATCCAGAGAACAATTTGCCTCTGCTTGTTGTGGGCTGCCTAGCAAGCTGCATAACTGCTGCTGCTGCAGAGGACTGCTGCTGCTGCTGCCATCAATCCCTTCCCCCTGCTTTGGGCGCTTGCTTGAGGTGAGAAGGCAGTCAAGCTGGCGCTTCCAACGAACGTGTTGTGGCAAGGCTACTTGCTCAGGTTGCTGCTGGAGCTGCAGCTGCTGTGATTGCACACTAAGCTGCAGCTGCTGCGATTGCACGTGTAGAGGTGCGTGTTGCTGCTGCTGCTGCTGCTGCTGTTGATGATGATGATTTGCCTGGCATTCTCCTTCAAGCACCTGATCGGGAGGAGAAGGATGCAGCCCCTCACCCCATACCCCTTCCTGCCGCACCCTGCCATTTTGTGGATCACTTGGGTCGGAAGGAGGACAGAAAGATTTGGGAGACGACGTTAGAGGGGGGTTCAGGGATGGAGGGGGAACGCTAAAGCTTGCTTCGGAGTTTTTTGTGCTGGCCTTTGGCGCAAAAAAGTTGGTGATTGCAGATGCACCCTCCACAGGCGTGGCTAAGAAGTCGGTGGCAGAGAGAGCCAGCCTCACACAGGGCATTGGGTCAGAGGCACGTCTGAAGGTGATAGAGGGTGTGTGGAAGGTAGCTGGTTTTTCGTTAACCTAGCAGAGTGACTTCGGATTTGGATCTTTTTGTACAAACGCAGGCCTTCATTGCACACGTACGCCTCTTGACACAAAAGTCCTTGTTGCTCATTGGTCAAACAGAGCAGCAACAGTTGTTCTTTTTTGCTGCAACGTGTGTCTGTGTGTCTCACTCACTTAAACAGGTTGGTGGCAGCGCTTGAGATGGATTGAGCGACAGCTTCTGCTCCACGCCCCGCTCCCTACGAGCAGCGTTTTTTATTGCATTCTGTTACAAAAATAGGAACCTCCAAGAAAGCAGGGGAGGAAAGCAGTCTGTTCTTTGCCACAGTTAAAGGCAAGCAAAGTTGAGCAGCGCAAGTGATTGCTAATTGGCAAGAGATAGGAACAGGTTGCCACTTCTGGCAAGACCCATAAACAGGGACGCTTAAGCTGCATACATACGCCTATTTATAAGCTGTGCGCAGCAAGAACATACAATGACTGAGACAGATACAATTGACTAGGCATAACTTGAGAGTTTCGTTCAATTTACTTCAAGCGAACAAATTGTGAACTGCGACTTGCGCCTGCTGTGCGTATCACTTTCAAAACACGTGTGATGTATTATCAATTGTGTATGACATGTGCTCTTGCCTGAGGTGGAAGTGGCATGGTGCAGCGTATGCTTTTCTCTACACCAATGGGTCCCTCAGCGCGCCAGGTTGGTCCTTGGTTTGGAGCACGTCGATAATGCAGCACTGAAGTTCAAACCCATGTGATTGTGTGTATTTGTGAGTGTGAGTTTATGCGTGGCAGGGCTGGGGACCTTTGGTCTAAAAGTTGTGTGTGTGTGTATGTGTGTGTGTATGTGTGTGTGTATGTGTGTGTGTATGTGTGTGTGTATGTCTGTGTGTGTGAGTGTGTGTGTGTGTGTGTGTGTGCTGGTCACGCTGTTATTAGTTGCTGACAGATCCCTTTAGAAAAATGCATGCTAAGGGGTAACATGGTGTGGACAATACAATCTGAACCACACATGTGAGCACGCAGCACGTCCCAGGTTCGTTACCTAAGTTTTTGGGCCGTCGATTGTGCTCCCACTCATCTTCTAGAACCCTTTCTGCAAGCTCGTCTGATAAGATACTCAACCAGCGCATTATCTGTGTGCGTGGGACCATGTGGTTATTAGTAGAGCAATCAGGCACGTTAAGCACTGCAGCTGACAGAACAGTAGCTAGGAAAAACAATCACAGCAACTGCCAGTCTTTGCAAAGCAACTGACAGACCGTTAGATGCAAAGCAAGCTCCCAACGTAACAATATAAGTTAATATTATCACGTCAACATGAAGGAACTGAGGTTCTCACGTTCCTCACCTCTGCTCTGTCTGAGGTAGCACCAAAAGACTTGCAGCTGTTCAAGGACTTGATGGGACCTGGTGGGTGGCGCAACCACAGCAATGACAGGTAGGATTTTTTATATACATCAAAATGGTATACCACCCAGGCAACAGGGAAAAAGGAATGCATTGAGTATTTACATATTGCACATTAGATTTACCATCTTCAGTCTAGTACAAAAGACATGCTGTGCTCGTACGTCTTTCATATGCACATATCCCCTTACCCCTGCAGCCTGCCTACCTCACACACACACACACACGCACACACACACACACATCATCCCTCAGTTGAGTGCAGTTTAGCTCAACCTTGATCTTTTGAATTACGCAACATCATACTCAACTCACCCTTTGGCTTGACAGGCTCCACGTCTATGCCCCGCACAATGTGGTACACCCAACTGTATTGCGTATGAGTGAGTGTGTAGGTGTGTTGGCAGAAGGGGTCACGCTTACTTGTGTGTGCATGTGATCGGAGGGTGCTATGAACCAAAGGCATAGGTCCTTTGACGGGCTTAGCCAGCTAGGTATCTATAGGCACATATGTATCGTCTTTGATGTGTGGCACAAAAAGGAACAAGCTCTACAAATTGGCACGCAAGGCTAGCCTGCCCCTGCTACCAGCTCTGAGCACATAAGAAGCATAAGCTGAGAGCAAGCAAGCTGGTATTCGGAAAATACAGGGCTGTTGCTGTGCGATTTTATTCTACCGCAAATCAAAGCTCACTTGGCACGCTCCTCAGATCCTGCAGCTTTCACAAGGACTTCCCACGGGGCTTGCTGCACATCTCCTGCTTTGCCCTTTGCAAGAGTGTATATGTATATGTTGTGTGTGAGTGTTGCTTCAAAGGTGTACACACGTTCTATGCGAAGCAGGCTTGTATTCCTACCTGGAGTACAAGCCAATCTGGGGTACAAGCCTACCTAACTCGTCAAGTTACCCGACCCACTCGGTGCTATGGTGCAATTGCCTTTGATACTGCGCAACATGGCCTCTGCACACGGACCTCAGTGCCGCACATCTCCTGCAGGGAGGCCCCCAGTTTGCCGCCTAGTCCTTGGATTTTACCCAAGGGGAATTCCTGCACGTATGGATCAGAAAGGAGGCAGCACCCCTTTTTGAGTTGACAAGGCAATTGCCAGCAAAACCGATTGCCCATCAAATTGCACATGGCCACACATGCAAGGCAATGTGTGCTTTGAGTGGCACACATTGTTCACAGCCACACACCTTGTTCACGGCCTCACACACACACACATCACACACACACACATCACACACACACACACATGCACACACACACACACATGCACACACACATGCAAAGCTAAACACACAGGCAGTGGCAGATCTAACATGGGTGCAGGCGCACACAGGCTTCTTCAGCTGCTCTCCTTTGTGTTATCAACAAGGCACCCGTAGCATACAGCATCTTAACTGCCATGACAGAGAGCAGTTGTGTACCTGCATCAACCCGGCTACGGCCCTGGGTAGCACGATGGTTTGGTTGGCAGGCTTGTTGCGAGCACTCCCTATCTTGGCCAGTAGCTTGTTGCTTGCTATTCCAGCTGAGCAGGTGTAGCTGCGAGTTTAAACGGAAGGGGGGGAGTTCACGAGGGAGGGTGAGTGTGATGGCAGATCGCAGCAATGGAATAAATGGCCATGACCAATGCAGAGGCACGTGAGCAATGACTAAGCAACATCGCTGTAAGGGAAAGAGGTACAAAGCTTTCTTGATGGTAGAGGGGGTGGTCTGCGCTGTCTACCTCAGGAAACCTGCAATTAATGTGTCTTAAATAAAGCACATTTAATAGCTTGTTGTCTTGGCATCATTGGCAGGAACTAAGGGGCCCTGGTATCAATTGGCAGGAGATAAGGGCCTTGGTGTCAATTGGCAGGGAATAAGGCACCGGAGGATAGCAAACGCTTGTGCCTCAAACTATAACCCGACCCTTGTAGTGTAACTGTTGTGAACAAGGTATTAGGGTGATGCAACAGGATATATTTAAGGTGGTGGCCAAAATCAAATTATATACGGCGTGTGAACGGTATTTTTGGCAGGAAAATCACCAAATGTTGGTAGTGTATGTACACGGTCCTGGCCAACCCTAGATATGAGTTGTCCTATAACTAATGCACGGTCACAAATTCTGCCATCATCCAGTTTGCGACAGTGTCACACTGTCTATGCACTCCGTTCCAACTCTAAAAGGAAATCTGGCGCAAATTCATCTGGCATAACGTTTGTAAGTGCCTTGTAATATGGCTGTGACTTGCAACAATTGGCTGGACTTATATTTGGTTGCTGAACACCACAGCAGAATGAGCATGCGTTGCTCCCAAAATTGGTATGCCTCACTCATGAATTGCATATATTATACTGTGTAAGATCTCTACATCACTTATTTAAAGTGCGGGTAATGTAAAGACGCACTCTAGTGGAATGTTTGGCTATCAGTTCAAACAGGCACAGGCACACGCACACGCACCCGCACTCGTTGAGAACTGCAGTTCGAAGGCGCTGTGCAATCTTGGCTGCCACCACAAGGCGCCTATCTCCATCGTGCTCCAGGTTGATCTGTACAGGAAAGGACAAGAGTGAGAAGCTGGGGAAGGTCTACTGAGGAAGGGCCTAGATTAGAAAGAGGGCCTTTCAATAGTCCTGTGCTTATGTACTTCGCATATAATCAGAACATAGGGATCAAATGTGCAAATGGTCATGCGCACACACACAAACACATGCACACACATTCACAGGAGAAACACTCAAATCACACCCAAGCAAACCTGCACGCCCCCTTCTAGAACACTTGAAACAGCCATCTCTGCTGCCATAGCTGCTAAGGCAGGAGGAGCTTCCTGGTGATGGCTGTGCTCCATCATGGACTTCAACTCTGCGTCACACATGCTCGTGACGTCCTGCAGGCAGCCAGCGGTAGTGGTACGAAACTTTTGTTACGCATGAGTATCATCAGCTTGTACGGCCCTTCAAAGCCCCAGGAGGGCCAATGCAAGACCGTCAGATTTAGCACCACCCAATCAGACCAAAACGAGCTCAACAACAAGTGACGACTCACCATCCACACTTCGTCCAACCCTCCCTTCTCCATGACTGCGTTGTTGGACAAGCCTTTTTCCAGGACGCGGAGAATAAGGGTAGATGCCTGTGGAATACAATGGTGGCATGCAAGAGCTGTTCCTGGCAGGGGGGATGCCCGGTTCGGGATCCTTTTGGTTGGGGTGGGGCAGTGAGGCACAAATTAAGCGAAGCACACTGCTTGCAGGCAAGGGTAGTTAGCCCACGTCAACGCAGCTGGACTTAATAAGTCCGACTTATACATACTTTGGTGGTGGCCGCTCAATGCTTCACCTTAAAACAAGCTGTGTGACCTCCCTATACGTCATGGTAAGGCACACAAAAAAACAGGGCACCAAAAAAAGACACACCCGAAAAGTGACATCCATTTACACAAGGTGTGTGCAAGGCCAGGCAAGCCGTCGGGTCTTAAGTAAAAAAAAGGCACATATACAACACTCCTCCTTTCATTCCACCTTTCAGTCAGCTATCCTGTCATCATCTTGCTGCTTAGTCTAGATGCATGTTTGCGCACACAGTTGCAGATTTAAGTAATATGCCCTTGTTTTGTTGGTTCCTGCCCCCTATAACAGGACTTATCAAAATTTTCCTACCAACAGTCAATGGAAGAACTCTTATGAAGGATTGCTGCATTCATCAACACCAACCTGTCGGTATCGCTGCAAGCAAGCTTTTGCGACACCCCTGTAGCCTGCCCCTTCTAATATGCTCCCACCGCCCTCACTAGTTTGCCCTGCACTCCCTCGTGCTGCCGCTGTTGCTGCGATTGGCTTGGAGGGCGAGCGCTGTTCTGATGCTGATCCTGCTGCTGCTGCTGCTGCTGCTTGGGCTGAATCTGCGACTGGTTTTGATGGCGATGGTTGCGCCAACCCTGCAGGCGCAGTGTCTTTTGCGGCGGCATCAGGTCCCCCTGCACAACAATGTTTGCAGAGGTTTTAATCACATGGCCATCAGCAGACAGGATGCAGAAGCATTTTGCATAAATAGATAGAAACTGAACAAACAAGCAGAATTTTGGCACAAGTTGATATTGATGGATATAAGCGACTCTCGTGCACCCCAGCACTTTGCAACCTCAAATTTTAAAAGCAAAATACAACAAGTCTGGAAAACAAGGACTCGACACCAAATCATCAACAATTTCCTGGAAACTAAATAAAACATCCAGGCAAATCACTTGAAGCAGACACTTCCAAGCTCGCTGTATACTATACAAGGCTGGATATATACTATACAAGGCTGGATACCTTGAAACTGGCAACAGTCCGACATATGCAATGAACACACAACTGGCTTTCCAGGTAACCAATATGTCCGGGCATGATGTAGCGGGACGGAGAGGTTTGGGAAGCAATCGCACCAAAACGTGCTGCGTCCCTTCCACGTTAAGCAGAAAGTTTGATATACTTCCTGCAACTAGTACCGCTTTAATATATGCACAGATAAAAACACGCTAGCCCATGGTCTGCATCCCTCTACCGAGGCATGCGGGCAGAGTGTGGAACGCGTGCACAGCTGAGTTTGAATTATTTGCCAAATCGTAGGCTGCAAGCAATTACTCCACACATATCAACGCTTAAGCGCACAGGACAGGCATCTGCGTACCTATCGTCCGCACGTGGACAAACACAAGATCCGGACACGCTTTTTTCGCTTCGTTTATGAGCATGAAGCGGGAGACTCCTCTGCATGATGAACATACGTGTGCATGCGTGTACTTTGTGTTCTATGGGGGGGGGGGAGGGAGGGAGGGATTCCTGCCTGCGTGCATGTGGACGTGCATGCAAGCGTGGGCTGGTTGTGGCAAAGAGACATTGGCTAGTGATCATGAAGAGATGCTTCAGTGACAAATTGTTGTGGAAGGGCATATGTTTACGCAAAAATGTGCCAAACATTGAGATATGTGCACAGACTTTGCTTGTAATCACAGACAGCTGCTGATGGAGCACCCCAGAAAGAGAAGGACAGAGGCGAATGGGGATTCAAAGGGTGGATGACCCGCTCTGCGGCTTAAGAGGTTACACCACCTTGTACCATATTCCCTTTCTTCAGAGGTTCCAAAAGATTGGGGTGAGCTCAACTTACGCTCGTTTTGCAGCGTAATTGATCGCAATTATCCCATTCCACTGTTGCACTGCAAGCGGGACACTTGAGTCCAGGCCCACCCTCTTTTGCTCAACCTGCATAAAGATGCAAGCCACGGAGGACTTAAAGCTACCGTACAAGTGTTTTTGCAGGTATGCGTATGAGTGTTTCAGTTTGCATGACAGCGTACGCGGGCGTTATGTATATATGTGTGAGCAGTATGCTTGTGTGCATACGTGTGCACCTTTCGTTTGTATGCATACGTACGGTCTATGTGTTGTGTATGTGTATGTGTGTACGTGTGAGTTTGTGTGTGCATATGTGTGTTTGAGGGCGTACGTGTGTACGTCCATGTGTGAGTACGCATGTGCATGCGTGTGAGCATGCGTGTATATGTGAGTGTGCGTGCGTACTGTGTGTGTTGTTTGTGTGCATGTTTGCGTTTGTTTACGCATGTGTGTGCTTGAAAGTGTGTGAGCATGTGTGTGTTTGTGTACGTGTGTTTGTGTGCTTGCATGTGTGTATGTTTGTGTATGTGTGTATGTGTTTGTGTGTTTGTGTGTGCATGTGTGTGAGTGTGAGTATGTGTGCTTGTATGTGTGTGTTTGTTTGTGTGCATGTGTGTGAGTGTGTGTGAGTGTGTGTGAGTGAGTGTGTGTGTGTATGTGTGTGTGCGCTTGTATGTGTGTTTGTGTGTGTGTGTGTGTGTGTGTGTGTGTGTGTGTGTGTGTGTGTGTGCGTGTGTGTGTGTGTATGTCTGTGTGTGTATGTGTGTGTGTGTATGTATGCGTGTGTGTGTGCGCGCGCGCAGGCTCATGCTTTTGCCAACTACCTGGGCGTAGAATCCATCGAGATCAATATGAAGGACCTGCCTGGAGGACAGCATCTATGTGTGTATGTGTATTGTAGCAAGATATTGTAGCAATTAGGTATACAGGTGGTGCAAGCGACCGAGCCTGATTCAATAGGTAAATTACTTATATATACTGACAAGTTATAAAATTTAATATACTTATAAGTTATGAATGAAATGCAAAACACGAGAGCTCCCTAAAACAGGCGCCGCAAGTATCTAGTCAATCAGTTTTATATTGTAGGCATAGGCAATGAAACTCAGCTGCTGATGTCTGGATCAACACACCGAGAGCCCTGCAATATATTGCAGTTTCGAAAGGATACGAATTCGACACCTCTTTTATTTCTTGATTTATTGATGATCAATTCAGAAACGACGATTGCTCATGATGAAGAGGAGAGTCTTTCAAAGCAGACACAAGACTTATCTGTCTGCCACACAACCTCCCCTTTCCTTCCTACAAAAGAATTAGTTTTCAGAACACCAAGAAAGAGGTCCGTAACTATAGAACTGTTTCGTCTGGGAGTAACTGTTGCGCGACATAGTTTGAAAATGCAAGCCGTACCAGATCAAGTTGGCGGTCTCCAGACGCTGTTGGCTGTAGATCACCGTCAAAACGCAAAGAGTGCCTGCTCGCAGATCCTAAAAAAAGAAAGAAGAAATCATAGACAGTGTTAACATTTCCGGCATGGATTAGGAAGGGATGTTGTTTTGCATTGTGCACCACTGAAAGGATGCATAGACGCACAACATCTCACATGGAGAGAAAGGCTTACAATGGGGATCAGGTGGTTGGAAGGCAGAGGCCTGGACACCATCAGGAGCATTGCAAAAATATTTTTGGGCATTGTGTACAATGTCTCGTCTCATCCGTATGATTTTTGTTGGCGACCTGATGGCATTTGAGCTGCGTATTTTTATGAGTGCTGTGGTGCCTAGATCAGTAGCTCCAGGCTTACTTGTAGATCCTTACTTTCACAACTGGTACAGGACAAAGTCCGCATATAGTAAAATAGCAAACCCGTACTCTCTTGAACTGGGTCAGACTAGTGTTGTTGTAGAGGAGTGAACCACAACCAAGGTAGGTATAACATTTTTGCAGGCCTGCTTTCATCAAGGTTGCTCCCAACGACATCGTACTGCCGCCCTTATGACCCTTAAATGGGTATCCCAGCACTCTACACTCTTGGGCAGCCCTTCAAGGCTTGCACATTTGGTGATACCAGTAGCAAAAGAGTTGTAGAGGCTGTGTTGATCATGAAAAGTCTGAGTGACAGAGATTTCCTAAATTCTGTTTGGTGAGCTGAGGGAGAAGCCATGTTGGCAACGTTATATTTTCAGCACTACTAGGACCTACAATGAAGCGCCACACGTACCTTTGGCTATTGGGCTGTTAGTAAGTGAGTGGCTGAAGCAAGGCAAAATTGACGACCGTGTTCATCATGCAAAGGCCCCTACTTTTCAACGTATCATTCAACTTTCCCCTCCTGGATGGAAGGTTTTCCAGGTAGTACCTCTCTTCTCTGACATTATATGAGGGTGGGATTGTGATTTAACAAACCATGCAGCTAGCTGTGCAACCACGACAAGCAGCTCACGCACCAATGGCGAAATGGCCGGGTCTCATACATGTGGCATATCAGTGACTGTCAGAGTTTCTTTCTTGAAGTGTAGTACTTCTTTACCACTTTACCCCTTGTCAGTGTTGGCCATGGCAGTGCTTTAGTGCCCCTGGACATATATTGAGCATAGATCACCCATGATTGAGCATAGATCACCCACTGAAAACTCAACTTTGGTCAAATTAAATCAAGATGGGTTCTGGCGGAAAGCCTTCAGAGATATAGCAGCTTCTGAGGAATTGATGACACCACGTACAACATTCAGACATTGAAAGGAGCTAGTTCTCAGATAGTCAACAATTTCCAAAGCCCTAATCGCAATCTGTCAACTTAGCACACTCCTGTTGCCTCATACCATAATTTCCTTTCTGTACTGGGTGTCAGATCAAATTACCGTCACTGCAAAGTATAAGACTCAGCACATCTACTAATTGATGTTACGCTCTCTGCACACACGTGTGTGTTTCTTCTAGTGCCACTCATCTTTGATTGGCTCCCACACTGCTGCTCCTTCCCGGAGCTGGGACCATCAACTCAGACAGACCTCTCGGCCTCATTGTGGTTACACATTAATATAACTAAACGAACAAATACAATCAGAGACCTTGAGGAATCCCTCTAATGGTACCTCTTAGAGTTCACATGTTGCCAGTTGATTACCAAAACTGTCAAATCCAGAGGATGAAGGTCATCAATAAGACTGGCCATCCAGCTTATTGGACAAGACATAAAGAAACTCTCAATGTTCAACCAACATAACTGCTCTGTCACACGATTCGTCGCTGCCAACAATTGGGCGTAAAAAGGGGCATCTAATGTAATATGTAAAGGGTCGTTTCCATATAATACTTACCTACTTCTTCTTGATCCCCATCAAAGTTTTCGTGCTTTTGTGGTGAAATACCACTACTTTACAATTAAAAGTAGCTTTTTTTTCATGAGGTGGCAGGCAAATTTCTGCTTCAGACTTCGTGTTCACACCCTACGTTTTGAGACAGCGCCATGGAATCAAAGTAACTCCCCCACCTGTGACCTGTGTGATACTGATGATGTCCAAGATGAGCAGCATGTCCTTTTCCACTGCGTCAATCCCCACGTGATTTCTACCTGCAGAAAATAAGCATCTCTGTTTCCCTCAACAGGAGCCCACCACGTGTCTACTTTCTCAAGCCAGAACATTAACATATTTGTTATCCTCATGAACTAATCACTTTTTATGAGCGGGCTAGCAGTCGCACATCTTGACTCAAGGCCTTTTTTGTATCCCTTGTCAGGTTTGTGAGCTGAGGAAACACGTCTCATTTTTGTTTACACCTTTTTTGAGGACTTTTCATCAGCCCAACCCTTTTTGCTGCAATAGGTCAACAACCAACCTGTTCATAACTTCCTTTCTCAGCAGAACACTAGACTTTTTCTCTTTCTTTCTGAGCTTATGGATTTATTTGTGGCTGGCCGAGACCAGTCAGCAGCCGATCAGCCAAACAACCTGGCTGAAGGTCACCCCCCATTGTAACCATTTATTTGTGGCTGGAAGACCAGTCAGCAGCTGATCAGCCAAACAACCTGGCTGAAGGTTACTCCCAATGGTAAACATTTTCTGGGTTTGGTAAGCACGCCTGGCCAAGCCCGGCAAAAGGCCCATCATGGGGGTTGATGATCAACATGTCATACGTGCGCAGGTTACACCTTTGTAAGGAATATCTGTTCTGCACACAGGTATCTAAGTGAAGAAAAATTATGTCAATCTAGGAAAATTTTTAATGAATGCCAAGCAATACAACCTTGTCATCTTACTTGTACACAAATAAATCTAATTGCTACATTAAATGTCAAACAAGCCAACATATGGCCAAAAATGCAATCCTACGTTTACACTAGTAAACATACGGTGCATTTGAGGAATGCTTGAAGCTGCAATACTACTTTGATAAATTGAGCCTCAAAAAAGAAATTATGCATCAACAGCGGACAAACTCCTGCGCGCCTTGGAACTGTGTACCCACACTCTTGAGTGCAGGCCATGAACTCTGCACCTGACACTTTTAGCAATGTTAGCCTGCCTTGTTCAAAAGCGTGTGAGATAACCAGCAAACTATTAATTAGCGTCCTGTTCTTCGCTGACAAAAAAGAATGGTTGCGCACTTCCTGTCAGACTAGACAATTGCTGACGCTCCAGATGTCTGGTACGCGCTGACAACAGCCCGCATCTCCTCACAAAAAGCGGTGACTAGGTGCTTGGAGATTAGGAAGACTGAAGAGTCAAAGGTAGCCTGCATTGGGAATAATGTGATTTAAGATGAATTGCTTCTTTGTTAGGGTTGGCCAGAACCGTATAAGTACATATGCGCCGTATGTACGGATGCCACAAAATGATTTCACCGTACTTGCTTCCGTATTACGGTACACACGTTTTAGCAGGGCATATATACGGCGATGAGTGGTCAAAAGCGACTTTGGAAAACATTGTAATTGTATAGCTTATAAATTGCTATTGCTGCATGTTCGTTTTCCTTGATGCAAGGAAAGTTCCACAGGACAAGCATCAAGACAGCAGCAGAGTTTGAGAGAGGTCTCATGCAAGCCAATGCTAAGGGGACCAAGTGGGTCTCCTTGGTGGAAATCCTGCAAGCAGGAGTAGAAACGGCACACACACTCACTTATGCACACGCAAACACACAAATGCACATACACGCGCACATGCATACACAAATGCATGTGCATGCACACGAACACGTACATGCACGCATGCACGAATCCCGGCATGAGCGCAAATGTAGGCGTAAGCACACACACTCACGCACGCATATACACATAAGCATGCACACATGTCCATACATTACATATTCACGTGCACGTATGGGCACATGCACAACACACGCACATACACATATTGATTTGATAGGGTGAAGGAGGAAGAGAGGGAGGAGGAGAAAAGAGGGCGTCAGGGGAAGGACCTAAAGAGGGTGATTTCTCAAACCTGATTCAAACTGAAATATATAGGCATGTATGCTCAAAACCATCGATGAACAAGTCTTGTACTTATGGTTTAGACACACTTTTGTCACAGTGACATTGGGTAAATAAGGTGTTTGGTCATGGGCCTATTTTGGCAAGCGTAGCTTTTCAACCTTTAATTTTTTGTAAATTTAAAATTGGGTAAGCGATCATTGGGTACGCGATCAGAGTTCTTCGTTAACTACATAATGACCCCACTATGAATCATCTAAAGAGTCCAATTTTCTATGTACACTTCACATTATTATATACGATAAACGGTATCTTTGTATATATACGGCGTATATACTTGTGTATACAAAATTCCCATACACGGGTCTGGCCAGATATACTACATCGTTGACACACCCATTCATTGCCCACCTGCATGTGACTCTCTGTTGCTCCGCAGTCATTCAGCGCCTCTAGCAAAGGCCTTGCAAAGGGGTTGCTCTGCAGAGTACCAGCAACAAATGTACGCACCGTTAAGCACATGAGCGAATCATACGGAAGCATTAAACCACACACCTATGGACCTAAGTAATCACGCTTGAGTGGTACGCAGGAGCCTTGGCTGACTTGTTTTGTGTGCACGTGAGTAAGCAAATTGCATAGCACAGCACAAACCCTGTCAGCTAACAACAGAACCCCTCCCTTTCCTCAGAGTCTTCATTTAAACACCTGCCCTCATTCAAACACCTGATTCCTTGCACAGCTCCAGCTGACGGCAAACACACGCACCTGCATTATACCAGCCTGGTGCTTCTCGCGCACGGTGACGATGTAGCACTCATCCTTCTCATTGGGTGGGCCCACAACCAGCAGGCCGGCTGTGGACTTCATGCGCTGAGCGTTAGCGTCCCTGCATTTGCGTTTTCAAGGTCGCCAGTTAAACGGAGAGACAAGGAATGTGCATTGTAGCTTGTGTATGTCCAGTTTGTTTTCTGTACCTGAAGGCTGCATGACAATAATGGCAATTTGCAATGTAACACATATTAAATGGCTGAATGGGTGCTGTATTGCACCCACACACACACACACGAAAAGAGAGAGAGAGAGAGAGAGAGAGAGAGAGAGAGAGAGAGAGAGAGAGAGAGAGAGCAGCATTTCACTCCTCACCTGAGGAAAATGGCAAGCTTGAGGAGCGTGGAGTGGTGGTGGAACTCATGCTGGCCTGTGAAGCTGATGTTGGCTAAGTCCAAGTACCAGAACCCGCGTTGCCCCTGTGAACACCAGGATGACAGGCTTTGGGCACACCGAGGCTTCTTGCCCAGACGCTAAGTAGCCTGCCTTTCTGGCTCTTGTGAATTGATTTTAATCTAAAAAGTCTAAGAAGATGTAGAGGACTAGCCTGCCTGTCAGGTTAGCCTGCCACCCCTGTCCACAATCTTTTGCTGCTTTGTAGGCTGATAGGTGAGGAGGGTCAGCTCTTTTTCGCTGGCAAGTGCACAACCCGTGTATGTACACAGCGGATATGAACACATTCAAACACGCTAGCACGACCACAGACGGGCACACCCACTTCCACACACAGCCATTCGACGCACCTGCACTTGCTTTCGTGTCAGTGCCAAGCCCCCTTGCTCCACCACCTGTGCACAGGCGGCATAAAAACCCCCATCATTCCTTTTGATGTCAACACAATAATCAACGGAGTTGAGCAAAACTCTGTGCAGTCTAAATGCCCCAAGCTTAGTGGCGCTGAAATAAAGAAGGGTCCTCAGGGAATCAGCCTTTGCAACACTGAACCAACCTGCACAGCAACATCCTTCGCTCGCTCAATGCCCTTTGTCAAAAGCTCCATGCCGTCTTTCTTTTGGGGGTAGAGGCAGTCAAGGGCCTCACTGCGCGTGCGCCACAAGATAAATAATAAGAGCCATTTCCCCCCATGCACCACCAGATTTTTTTAGGGTACAACATAAGCCAAGAGGTGCCACGTTGGCCCAGCTTTTATGCTTAGCCCACCATGCTAAGCCGTCAAAGCCCACCATGCTAAGCCCACTATGCTAAGCCGTCAAATTGAGTCTGCCATGTGGCTTATATACAAAGCATTGCACGGATTGACTGCACGTGTTGTTAAAAACGAAGGAGCCTTGTGTGCAGCTTGCCGTAAATGATAAATCACGTGTATATTTGTGCTTGTGTGTTGGTGGGGGTGTTTAAGGAGGACTTACTGAAAGATGGTGCGAGCAGAGCGTTCTGGTGTACGCGGCCTTCCCAGCATGGCAGTGATGGCCATTACATGGTCCATGGCGGGCAGCTGTACAGCGTATGCAAAAATTTCTAGGACTCAGCAGTGTCCAAAGTAGAGTCAGGTAGAGTCAGGCACAGCAGAGTTCAGCAAAGAGACAAAAGCATCTTGCGACCCAGCTAATACCGCACCCTCCATGTGGCTGCTATTAGTTCATTGATTGCAGCGAGCAACCCGTGGTAGGGACGCAAGACGTACGGAATTTCAGGTACAAATGCTGGCAAGGTAAGCGTACTAACAATACGTGGTGTACAAGGTTGCTGCGATTTAAGTGTACAGATATTGGTGTTGCGGGTTTCTTGCAATTCGAGGCGTCGTAGAAATAATTATGGTTTAGTGTAAGGAGGATGCAGCTGTTGCATTACGGAGCAGCGGATTCTGTTGTCAGTGGCACTAGACCCCTACCTTGATGTCATTCTTGTAATGCAACTCAAAGCCGTCGTACTTCAGGAGCTCCCAGTTTAAGCCAAAGGTGGCCACCGTCTACAGTGCACAGAGGAGCAGAGGAAAGGATGGACGTGCTGATGACTGATGAGGAAGGACCTTTAGCTTTGTTTGTTCCTCACTTTAACGTTCAAACTTAATGTATCTCACGCCCAAGTTTTCTACATGTTCCACCAAGTGCCAGCATCCCGATTCCTACGCCTAATGGGAAGCGCTGCACGATGCAAAAATTATGCTCCGCCCCAGACCTGTGGCAGCTTCTCCCTCAGGTGTGGCTCCACGGCAGGGTGCATGGATGCTGCGTGTGCAAGGGGAGGACACACAGTGAAGCCTTGCTTAATGCTGAGTGCTATGAACAGGCAGTGTGTAGGACCCAAATGGGCGCTTGAGAGAGGTGGCGTGGATCATATGGATGGGGTTAGAACAAAAAGCTGGGCACCATGACGCTGGGACTCAGGCATCTCAAAAATGCAGGAGTAGGCCTTCTCCTTTTGCCTTGATAATTGCTGAACTCCCGGGGCTGCCCTCAAGATCTACTTCTTTGTGTATTGCGTTGACTACCAAATGTTTACAAGAGACAAACTCACACTGACTGGCATTGCACGGTGCTTTGGCGAACAAAGCACAGGGAAAAACTATTTTAAAGCAAGGCACGAAAGCAGAAAACCATCCATCGCCGCTGGAAAACGCCCTGCAGACCATGCAAGCACTTACTGTAGCTGGACTGATGCTGCTCCATTCGGATGTTTAGTTTTGACAGCAGGTAGCCCACTTGCTTCTTGCCAGCCTGAGAGAGCACAGGTAGCACCAGCAGGTTCAACAAGAAACGGGGTTAGAACCACCAAGTAGGCAATAAGGAGTTTTGCAGGCATCACCGTATTAGGTACCAAGTGCTGTAGTGGGAACTGTAAAACTCCTCAAACACGACGAGTGTGGGAGCATCGCTAGCAACGCTGAAAAATTGGCGAAGCCCATCACGCGCGCAACGTGTGCATGCATATGCACGTGTGCATGTGAGCGTGCGTGGGCGCGTGCAAGTGTGTGCGTATATGCGCGCACGTGTGTGCCTGTGTATTTGTGCATGTGAATGTGTGCTTGCGCTTGTGTCTGTGTTTGTGCGCGTGCATGTGTATGCGTGTGTGCGCGCCTATGTGTATACGCGCGCACATTTGTGTTTGTATGTGTGTGCACGTGCGCATTCGTGTGTACGTGTGTGTGAGTGCACATGTGTGTGTGTGTGCGCGTGTGTGCAGGCACGCCTGTGTGTGTGTCTTGCTGCCTCACAGATGCTGCAGCGGTGTACATGGCGCTGTGCTAAAATAGCCTTTGCTGAAATAGGCGTGAGGATGTGCTGCCACTGCTGTTCCCTGTCTGTTGAGAGGGCAGGTGCGAGCATGGTGCCCGGGCTGGCCAGGATGTCTGAACTCTGCTTCAACGCGCAGTGCGCGGCAAGCATCTGCATCGTGCGCTTCATCCCCCGCGAACAGTCCAAGCCAACACGGACCGCGTCCCTGAAGGGTCCCGTCCAATCAAACATCCGCGCGTCATGCACACCTGACTAAAATAAAATAATATATTTCATCAAATTTAGTACTACTTGATTCTGCTTGCATGGTCAACCGTGAACTTTGCAGCCGGAACACAACCGACGACACCTGATGCAGCATTTGCAGCCAGTGAAGTGTGCTGATGGATATTGCACCAGCAGGAAGTGGTCCGGGGGCCTGGCTGAGGAATCCTGGGCAGCTTCCTGGGGCTTCCAAACATAAAACTTGTCTCTAAAACTTTACACACAGCACCCCAAGCTCCCAGAATTCATCTGCCCCGGTACGAGTTTTGGTTAGGAGCCTATGTAGAGTTTCAGCCCGTGGGGTGGCCTGGGTGAGCCCCCACGAGGGGGGCTTCGCCAAAAAAAGTTGGACAGTTGGTGAAAGCAGGAGGGCTGGAGGCTCGTGGCTGTGTCTTGCCTAAAACAAAGGCACATTTCCCCCTCCTCAACTGCCTTGGTAGGGCATGTCCAAAGTTTGCTTCTTTATACGCAACCGGGCCTGAAGCCGGACCTTGATGACAAATGCTACTTTTCATGGCAGAAACACGTTTGAATATGCAAGTTTGGCAGCATTTCATATCAGAGCATGGCAGTAAGGTTAAAATGAGCAAGGCCACATCAAATGATGGGACAGCACAGGCTTTTACTTCCCTTCTCACAGATCGTAACATCAGCAGAAGTGCACTCAGATGCAACCCTTACCCCTTATACCTTTAACTGTAACCTGGTTCTTGAATTCCACGCCTGCCCTTCCCCCCTGACATCAGTAGCCGTGCTCACAAACAATCATAACCATGTTCTGAGAATTCAAGTGATTATCTGTGCTGGTCGATGCGAAGCAGGGACTGCATACGACTTCCAAGCCCTCCCAACCTATCCTCCATACAGCCCAGCTCTCCACTTCCAACCACACCCACCTCTCGCCACGTCTGAAACCGCGTGGCAACGTGGTGGTTGTACAGCATGGAGCTGCAAAGGGTCCAGCGCCTGAGGAACGCCAGACGCAGGCCCTCAATCTTCACCACCGTCGGCCGGTGCTTTGCGCGGTTGTTCCCGTACTGCTCCTGCATGCAAGCAGGGTTGTGTGTGTTTTGAGGTGTGCACCCCTGCAAATTGCTCCACGCTTGTATTTGTCAGGGCCCAGTGTGAGGGTACAGCTCTGTCACACATGTGTATACACATACACACACACGCGCACACACACGCGCGCACACACACACACATGCTCATGTACAGGCGCTGGCATGATAAGCCATAGTGAAGCATGCAAGCACCGCTTTTCCATCAATTTGAATGAGGATTAAATCTCATCATAAAGCCACAACTCAACCTCAGCACATTGCCTACTACAAGCACCAGCACGCAGCACACAGACGGCACCTACAATGTTATCCTCTGGCTCCTCCTCCACATTGTGCTGTGCCACGTGGTTTTCAAGCTCTAGTCGCCACTGTGTGTACTGTATTGGGTCGACCCTCTGTAGGATGTACTGGTCAGTCACGCCAAGGATGGCCAGCCTGTGGAAGGAAAGCGCAGCACACAGCAACAGCACACTGAGCAACAGCACACTGAGCAGCCTGTGGAAGGAAAGCGCAGCGCACAGCAACAGCACACTGAGCAACACAGAGAATGGGTCTCCAGGCTGCTGCTGGTTGCCTTAGGATGTAGGGTGGGGAAGCATGCGAGGCGTGTGTTAGATGCGTCCATACAGAAAAGAGGCGTTTGTTGCCACATCCCGCTATTTGTACCGTCATTGCATTTGTGTGCGCTAGCAGGCGAGCCACGTTTCTTTTTGATGCTGTGCATGCAGCTGCCAGCAGTTTGAGCCCCTTAAGGACACCCCGGATCCCATGCATGGCCTGCCACTTATTGGACTTTAAATTATAGTATGACGGCATGTATATGCCTACCCACCAAATGTGGAAGTTGTCCTCAAATTGGAGGCCATGCGCTAGCTCAAACAGCAGCAGGGCAGTGGGCTTGCCGTATCCTGCTTTATTCAAATAGTAATCCTCAACCTCCTGCAAGACAAATATTATATGTTGCAGGGACTTGAGCATAGCGTCAGAGATTTTTGATTGGAGAAGCGGAGAGAGAGAGAGAGAGAGAGAGAGAGAGAGAGAGAGAGAGAGAGAGAGAGAGAGAGAGAGAGAGAGAGAGAGAGAGAGAGAGAGAGAGAGAGAGAGAGAGAGAGAGAGAGAGAGAGAGAGAGAGGGAGAGAGAGAGAGAGAGAGAGAGAGAGGGAGAGTTCACATGTTTGCCTGCGTTGAAAGTGCACATACTGTGTTAATCTAGGTGCCAGGCCCCCACCTGATTGTGCCGCAAATGCTCAGCGCTCTGCTCAGCACGCCGCTTTCGCCCTCTGCTCTGCTGCTCCCCTCCCTCCCCCATTGCCCCTGACCCAGAGGCCTCTCCATGCTCTGTCACCCCCCTACCCTCACCAACACCCTCCTCAACCTCTTCGCTGCTCTCTTCATCCGAGCTGGAGCTTTGCAAATCGTCTGGTCTTCGCAGAGCAGCTCCTGCGTGTGCGTGTGTGGGTATGTGTACATATTCAAACTGTGTAGAAGTGTCAAATCCCCCTCTCTTCCCTGGTCCTCCACAAACAGCAGCTGCTGCTGCACTCTAATATGCAAATGAGTCCTTTCTTGCTCCATCGCACGTACCTATGCACATGTGCAAAACATTGAGACGTGCCTGAAACTGCCAATCACATTTAGATCCACCGTTATTACGTTCATACATCATATGACATATGACGTAGACAAATTCCCACATGCAAGCATTGATGGCGCTAGGCGCTCGAAAGAAGATTTTTGGTCAATATGAATACCTTCCATCCTTTCTCGCACCTGAATCTAATTTAGCATCCTGCTTGCTGTAGCTAGGCATCATTGTCCGAGGTACAGGGTCATCATCATCTATAACAACAAGCGTATTTTGATCCTGCAAACATGGTCAGAAGGCCAAAAAATTGGCAGCAAGAACTATGTGACAATTTTGGCAGGCTGTTCTTCTGAGGCTCAGTGACGCCTAAGACATGGGTTCCTGGACAAGACACACGAACCTATACCGCACAGTTACGAGCCAAGTTTGAGGAACTAATAATGATGACGTAGGCTTCGTCGTCACACCAAATGCAATACTCCTCTTACCTTGTCACACACACAAACAGCACTTTTGAAACACGCCGCCTTTGATGCGCTGCCTCTCACCTCATCAATGTTGTAACCATGCCAGACGGGACGATGGCTGTCTATGATGACCACGCGCACGTTGTCACTGAGCTCACATAAACGCCGCACGTCGTCAGTGGCCCCACAGTTGATCATGAAAACAGTTTTGAGGTCCTGAAGAGACATGTGTGTAAGACATGGCGAGGGCACTTGCGTCTCCTGTGCGTCTTGCTCCAAACCTTGCTCTCTTCAGGTGGCTTGCAATGCCTTTACCTGACTTATTTTTGTTTGAGATTCATTAAATAAAGGTACACGTGCACCCCCCCCCACAACATATTAAAACACGTGCACCCACCCAACCACACGTATACGTGCACATACACATGCACGTTCGTATACCCACCCACCCACCACACACACACGCATGGGCACACATGTACACAGACACACACATATGTGCATACGCACAAACAGACACACATACGCAAGCTCGCACTCACGCGCACACACACACAAACACACACACACACAAATACACTCACATACACGTACACAAGCTCGCACACATGCACACAAGCACACACAGACACATACACATGCACAAATATGGACGCACTATTCTCAAGCCAGGCCAAAACAAAGACATTGTGTGGACAGCCTTTGACTTTTTGACTCAATTTCACACACGCAAAGCATCTAGCTTTGCCTCCAAGGACCATTTGTTCCGCAATCACCTCAGTTTCCCCTAAGTTCTCCCTCCTGCAGTAGTCCTGCACATCCTCGTAGTTCTCCACGGGTATGCAGGACGTGGTGATGTCCGTCTTGGAGAGGATGCTCTGCGAGCAGCGCAGGCAGGAGAGGATGTCCAGGCAAGTATAGACAAGAAGTTTAAGAATTAAGCAATAAGCCTGCACCCTGGTGCAGCTCCATAGACAGGCAGGGTCAAATGCAAGTCTCAGCTGTCATACCTCCAGTTGGACGAAGGAACACAGGGAGTCCACGTCCCCGTTCGCCACGAATATTAGCACGGCACGGTCCTCACTGCTATGCTTGTCTGTCCGCACAGCGTTGTACACATGCAACAGCTTTTTGGCGGGTAGCAACATTACTCCCGGCGCCGCTCAGGCTGGGAACCTTTTCGCGGCCATATTATATTTTTATATAATGTCGACCCTGCTGACAGGTCACCGACTTTTCTCTCTGGCCTTCCAAAATTGTGATTATGCAATAATATTTAAGTCGTAGTCCAGTAATACAGGCAGCAATGCTAGACACCTACAAGTATTTTACGAAAATGGAGCATTCGAAGGACACACGCTACCTTTTTCTTTTTCCCAACATCTTGAGAGCAGCCCTCAGCGTGGTAGCCGTGGCAGCAGTCATAACCAGGGCCCGGCTGTAGCTTGCGACCTGCTCCTGGCGAGTTAGGCACCGGCTCCCTTCGCGGCCAGGCATGCCCTGGCTCACGGTTTCA
>Ga0307947_1000838_pt1 | contig 23133 bp, 34 predicted proteins | sample OrgLakmetagen232_FD_201840 | JGI IMG/M metagenome (GOLD analysis project Ga0307947, IMG submission 201840) | Saline water microbial communities from Organic Lake, Antarctica - #232 | ecosystem: Environmental > Aquatic > Non-marine Saline and Alkaline > Saline | place: Antarctica: Organic Lake...
CCTCCTCCTCTTCTTCCTCCCCCTCCTCCTCTTCTTCCTCCCCCTGCTTGCTGCTGCCCTCCCCGTGATTGCTTGCTGCCTGCTTGGACATTGAGCGAGTAACACGGCTCCTGTTTGCTAGCTCAGCCAGCTCTGCCTCCAAAACAAAACCTCTCTTTTTTGTCCCCCCGCTCTGTGCCTCTCCTGCTCGCTGCTCATCTGCCCCCTTCACACTTGCTGTGCGGTTGCTGGGTTTAAAGAGGTCTGCAACCCCAAGCTGTATGTCCCCCTTGGGGGCCTTGAGGGGCGGCTCGGGAGGCCTATCTGGCCTGTCCCCGTTCATGCTTAAAATTTATTAATTAACCCCAATGCGAGATTCGCGAGACCCTTGTACCTTAGTTATTGAATTGCTCCCGACACACCGCGAGGGGGTCAAAAAAGTTCGCGTAGCGCGGTAATATCAGTACAGTATGGTACAGACAAGAATGAGTATTTTGTGTGAGCACTGAGTTAAATCATCAGAAAACAATGGTCTTGTTTGAGGAAAAGGGGCCAGTGGTGTTGCCTCTTTGTATATGGTGCTTGGGCCTCCTTTACTTAGCTGCTTTAAAACTTATGATTATCTAGTGGACGTCAATTTTCCATTTTTGGGGCGCGTAGTGACACAAAAGAGAGGAAATGTTATACAAACCTGTTGGTAAGAAGATGGCAAGAAAGTGTAGATAAGGACATAGAATGTGTCCAGCTGGAGATGGAAGGTTCGAACTGGGTTCACTCCCACGCTAATATGGTGGCAATCTGAGGAACTACATGCTCACACGCACTTGCTGTGCGCACTCTGTTTACAAATGCGACAGGTTGAAAAGTGCAGCCTCAAGCTGGATCGTGCCCAGGAGCTCATCAGTGGCCTGGGAGGGGAGAAGGTAGGGGGTCCTTGGCTGAGAGGCAAGAGTGATATGAAGTTGAGGTGCACCTGCATATGCACACAAACACATGTGTGTGTGCTCGTACCAGTGTTGTGCACATACGGCATCATTCAAAAATGGCACCGTAAATAACGATCGTAAATAACGGCGTTACCGTCACTAAACTCTGACGATTGACGGCGTAATTTACTATTTTCACCGTCAATTTTACACAAATTACGTTGTCAGCGTCATTTACCATTGACGCCGTCAAGCGTCAGGTGCACAACACTGGCTCGTACACACATGCATATGCACTTGTACACATACGTATTACCCCAAATAAGTGCTCACACATGCTTAGAAGTGCTTACACGAGCACACACACACACACACACACACACACACACACACATGCATGCACAAAATAATACACACGCGCACTTACATCCACACATCCGCACAGGAACGATGGATGGAGGCAGCACAAGGGCTGCGTAACCAATTTGGGGGAATTACGGGTGACATGCTGGTGCGTATGGTGCCTGCATCAAAGTGTGTGTATGTGTGTGTGTCTGGTGCCTGCACCAAAGTGTGTATATGTATGTTTGTGTCAGGTGCCTGCATCAAAGTGTGTGTATGTGTGTGTTTGTACGTGTATGTCTGTGCACTAGAATTGTGTGTGCACGCATACGTGTGTGTGCATGCGAGCATGTGTGTGTGTTACCTGTAATTAGTGTGTGTGTTGGTCTCATGAGGGTTGGCTTTAGGACAAGAACGTGAAGGGTGACCTGGGCCATGGATCAAACATTTAAGTAGCTTTTACTAAGAGTGTTATTGGGTGGGAGAGGAACTCTTCCTGAGAAACTCTATGAGGAGATGAGAAATACCTAACAGGCATTGATATTTATCAGCCTCCATTCGCAGGCACACATTTGGAAGCGTTTCGTTACATATGCGCTTATTGCAACTTATAATGTTCTGATCTTGTACTTCAACGCTTTTGTTAAACCTCGCATGTAATCCAGTCCTGGCACAGCTGTTTGTTGCGGTCACCAGTGATTTTGACGCAGGACGATGCATGCCATGCATGGGATCAGCTCTGCATGTGGACCTGCCCCTGCACAGCTGCCTGCTGGAGTCACAGTCTGAGTGCACTTGCAGAGAAACACACTTAACACACGTAGAAGACTCAACACCTACTCCTGTACCTGCATGTGCACCTGCCCCTGCACAGCTGCCTGCTGGAGTCACAGTCTGAGTGCACTTGCACAGGAACACACAACACACGTAGAAGACTCTACACCAACTCCTGTACCTGCATGTGCACCCGCCCCTGCGCAGCTGCCTGCTGGAGTCACAGTCTGAGTGCACTTACACAGGAACACACTTCACACATTTACACGGCTCCTCCTGTGCTTGCAGCTGTCTGCTGCAGTCATCAGCTACCTGGGTGCGTTCACAGCCCCCTTTCGTGACGAGTCCATCGTGCAATGGGTTAAGGCGTGCAAGAAGGTGCGTGTGTCCTACATATAATAATAGACATACATATAATGGGTATATAGGTGTGCGTACATATAATGGGTTAAGGCGTGCAAGAAGGTGCGTGTGTCCAAGAGTGAACCCTAAGTCATTACGGGTCACCTGTCAGTACTGTTGTTCCACCTCGACAAATCAACATACCCTCTCTTTCTCTCTCCATATATATCTTTCTCTCTTCCTCTCTCTCTCTCTCTCTCTTTTTCTTTCTCTTTCTCTCTCTCTCTCTCTCTCTCTCTCTTTCTCTTTCTCTCTCTCCCTCTCTCTCCTCTTTCTCGCATACCCTTCTCTCACAACTACCGCTCCTGCTTAACCTTCTGTCCACAAATAAGGACATACTGCATGCCTGCTACAGCGTGTGTGCCCGAGCCGCCACAAACCTCTACATAATAACAGCCGCCACACACCTCTACATAGTAACAGCCGCCACACACCTCTACATAATAACAGCTGCCACACATGCCGCCACACACCTATACATAATAACAGCAGCTTGACCAAAGCACGATGTTGTTTCCTTGCAGGTTGGCATTGCAATTTCTCCCAAGTTTTCACTTGCGGATGCATTGGCAGAGCCTGTGCGCGTACGCAGCTGGGTAATAGCAGGTGAGACAGATCCTTAGTGCTGCTAACATACTCCCTCAAGGACACACCTGCACTCTGATTAGTGCACTTATGCATGTATGCTTTTTATATGCATGTACTCAGAAATACACATACACACACATGCGCGAATACGCACACACATATATACTTACACATACACACAAATACATACACATATATACACATATATATGCTACACGCTGCACACACACAGGCCTCCCCAATGATACCTTCTCCATTGACAACGCCATCATGCTGACCAACGCACGGCGATGGCCGCTGTGCATAGACCCCCAGGTATGAGTTTGGGAGTGGCAGCAGGTTTTTTGGATGGCACAGCAGCTCTCCTCTTTTATCACATCATGTTATTGGTCACATCATGTTGTTAGTCACATCCTGTTCTTAGTGTTTGTCACATCATGTTATTGGTCACATCATGTTGTTGGTCACATCATGTTATTGTTCACATCATGTTATTGGTCACATCATGTTGTGGGTCACATCATGTTGCGGGTCACATCATGTTTTTTTTCACTTCATGTTATTGTTATCATCTTGTTGTTGGTCGCATCATGTTAATAGTCACATCATGTTATTGGTCACCTCATGTGAATTTTGCCATGCTGCAACATTACACCTCCCCCTCTGCTTCACAAATATGAATGGACACACTTATAAATGATCAAGCGTGGCGTCTTAATCGGCTCTTTTTTGTTTCATGCTACTACACAGAAACAAGCCAATAAGTGGATCAAAAACATGGAGGCTGCTTCCAAACTATCGGTGAGTCACAGCTTGCTTCATAGATGGGACTGGTGCTCAGCGTGTTATAAACTGGATATTTATCTCAATAGATAACCGCATCCTGCAATTGCAGTGATACCAATTCAGGCAGTGACACTTCTGTCGGTTGTAGTTCTGCCATGAAACAGAAACACTCCGCAGCGTGTTATGACGCCACTGTGTTGTGTCCGCTGTTCGTGTCTTGAGCCTTGGTTACGACACTGGAATGCCTGACCTCCTTCACAGGTTGTGAAGCTGACTGACTCCGACTACATGCGTACACTGGAGAACTCCATTGTGTTTGGGCTGCCGGTGCTCATGGAGAACATTGGTAATTTTGTAAAACAGGGTCGATGGGTGTTGAGGTTCCAAATCCATGATGCGCGTTCCCCCCCTCTTTATCGTTGTGTTAAGCCAAGCGCCCTCAAATCGGCTCCAGCTCTTAAACCTTGAGATTGGATAGCTCTAGTCCCATGTGCGCAAGGCTTATACCTTAGCAATTATGACCAAATGCGAGTGCAAAAATCGTTGGAGTGTACGTCTAGCAACACTAAAAGGGAATACAGGTGAGAAGGTACAGGAGATGTCAGCACGTACATGCCAAGTTATGAACACAGATAAAATAATGTTGCGCGATTTTTTTAATTGCGCGTCCCGATTTGAGTGCCTTTATACCTCTGACTGTTAATGCATTTCCGTGCACACAAATGCACCTGCACGTCTACACGCATTCACAAGCCTGCACACTTGTACACATGCGCTTGCATACACACGTGATTGCACTCACACAGGAGAGGAGTTGGATGCATGCTTGGATCCACTGTTGTTAAAACAAACCTTCAAGCAGGTAGGCAGCCTCGGTCCAGTCGGTCGGTCCAGTCGGCAGGGTCTTGTGTCTTGCTGTGGGTGCAATGGGTGCCCTTCTTAAGAGCACAATATACAAACGGAAATTTCCCTTCTTATGATCCTGAGTGCAAACATGTAAAAACAAGGAGTGCCCTTCTTAAGAGCCGCTTTGCAAGCGATGTACAAACAATGTGCAAACAATGTGCAAACAATGTGCAAACAATGTGCAAACAATGTGCAAACAATGTGCAAACAATGTGCAAACAATGTGCAAACAATGTGCAAACGATGTGCAAACGATGTGCAAACAATGTGCAAACAATTTGCAAACAATTTGCAAACAATGTGCAAACAATGTACATACAATGTACAAACAGTGTACAAACAATGTACAAACAAGGAGGTGAGCAACCAACACGTAAGATGACGTCCTAAAAAAATTGTGTTTTGGCGATACTGCACCTTAAGAAGACCTGACTGGCTTGCTCTATAGTTCCCTTGTGCATGGAAGCCTTGTTACGGCTTCTGGAGCTTCTCCACTTTAAACTCTGTTGCGTGCATCCCAAGGTGGTGCGTCAACGCACATACAAACAGAGTGCAGCAGTGGTGCATTCCTGGAATTACATTTTAGCTCGTGCACCTCCTTATTCATGCAACCGTTCAGCACAGCTGGACAGGAACGCACATGCATGCACTCGCACATGCACACACACAAATACACACCATGCTCTTGCACACATTGCCTCACACATTGCCTCTCTCTCACACACACACACACACACACACACACACACACACACACACACACATGCTCTTGAGCACGTTCCCTCACACATTGCCTCACACACATGCTCTCGCTCACAATGCTTCACACATTGCCTCACACACACACACACACACACACACACACACACACACACACACACACGCACACACACATACAACGCACAGAAAACACACACACATACACACACATGCACAGGGCGGCGCAATTTGCATTAAACTTGGGGACAACACTGTGGAGTACAGCAAAGACTTCCGGTTCTACATTACCACCGTCCTGCGCAACCCCCACTACCTGCCCGAAACTGCTGTCAAGGTGGGTAGTTTTTTTAAAAGCTCTCTTTGTTGTGTGCCTTCACTTGTGTTGCTTGTCCTATATGACTCTAACTGCTTGCCTGATATAGGTGCTATTACTATGCACAAACCACACAAACGCACATGCACTCATACTCAGACTCAAACGATGAAACCCCCAGACAATAATGCTGTGCTCTTTGAACCCCTCACGATCACTGACAGCTTGGGCAGGCTTGAAGCCTTGCTGCCAGGGATAGATCATACGTCATACGGCGTTTTTGTACAATACGCCGTATCGTATTTAACACGGATTTTACCGTATTGAACGTCTCAAATGACCGTATGACACATCCCTGCTTGCTGCAGGTTTTTTTGTCGGAATTCCTTTTCACAGGACGTGCCATTCTCCATCTCTTGCACACTGCAGGTCACGTTGCTGAATTTCATGATCACCCAAGAAGGCCTTGCTGACCAACTGCTTGGGGTGGTGGTAGCGCAAGAGATGCCAGACCTGGAAGAGCAGCGACAGCAGCTGGTGTGTGGGTTTGCAAACTGCGTTTGTATAAACTGTATTCACGCGAACTACATTTGTGTGAAATTGCATTTGTGTAAACTGCAGCTTGTGCAAAGAGTCAACTAGATAATGGCCATATTGGTGTGCACGATGTGTACGGTATAGCATGCTTACGAAGCAGCAGCTTGTGTGTGGCGGGTGCGGTTAGAAGAGAAATAGGTACCTGATGCAATCTTCTGTTTGCAGAGAAGTGTACCAGACCTGTGCGTGCATTACCATTTGTTCCTGTTTCCACTGAACAAGTGATGCGCAATGCAGGAATTGCTGCCACACAGCACACACCACACACACATACACACACATATACAAACGCGCTTGAAATTGCACACACACACACACATACAACTGGCCACAGGTCGTGAGCAGTGCAGAGAACAAGCGCAAGTTGAAGGAAATCGAAGACCAAATCCTGGAAGTACTCTCTAAAAGCCAGGTGGGTTTGCTTGGCATGCGCAGATACAAGCGCAAAGCAGGCTTGCCCCACAAAGCTCAAAATCCAGGTGGGCTTGTCTGATGTGCGCAACATGCAAACAAACATGCTTGGTCTATATAGCACAAGGCACGCCCACGCAGCCACAAGTTTGCGTGCCTAGAAGTTTGTGTGCACCTATTTGACCAAACACTGAATACTCTAGAAGACCGGTGCTGATCACACGCGTGGTGTGAGTAGTACCAGACGCAATTCAGGTGCTTGTCTTGGACATCTTAAAAGATCACTGCGTCCATTATTTCCCTCTGTGCTACTGCAGGGTAACATTCTGGAGGATGCCACGGCGGTGCAGGTGCTGAGCGAAGCCAAACAGATCAGCAACGACATCACCCAAAAACAGGCAGTGGCAGAGGAGACGCAGGTGTGTGTGTGTGCGTGTGTGTGAATGTGTGTATGATCTGACGTCACTTTGCCAGGCTAGACCAAGTTCTGTGCTGCTCTTCTGTGTATACTTGCACTTAACTTGGCAAAATAGATTTCATGAACAGCAGCAGCTTTACGCCTGTCCCAGTACATCTCTATTGTTTTGCTGCAAGCATAAAAATCGTCATACGCCCGTACAAGTCCGTACATACACACACACACACACACACACACACACACACACACACACACACACACACACACACACACACACACACACACACAAAACATGGACGCACTTCCACACAGGCTAAGCTTGACGTCGCCCGGCGAGGGTACCGCTCGTGTGGGGAGTACAACGCGGTGCTGTTTTTCTGCATCGCAGACCTGGGGGGCATAGACACAATGTACCAATACAGGTCAGGCAGGCACAAGCGGGTGGTCAAGTGCCTGTGAGCAAGTTTGTCCGGGGCATACACACAGTGTTCCAGTACAGCTTTGCCACGGATGCAAGCACAAGCGAGTGGTCAAGTGTCTGTGAGCAGGCCTGTGCGTGCACGCACACGTGTGCAACCACCAGTGTTTCATGTGTGTGTGGATGCCTGTGTTTGATGTGCTTGTGTACTTACAGCCAGATGGCACATCAGCACTGCAGGTACAAGTGCAAAGCAGTGTGAGAGTGCATGTCTTTTGCGTGCTTGTGGTGCAAGTGCAAAACAGTGTGAGAGTGCGTGTCTTTTGTGTGCTTGTCCTCAGCTGTCTGGCACTGAAGTCGCTGCCTCTTAGCACACAAAGAGCAGGGTAGAGTATCAACAAGTTTGCTGTGAAGCACAGCTCAATCAATGGGAGAAATATAGCGTGATTTTAGAATGAACAGCGTATTTCCCCATGCCCGCTTGATTGACCTGACCCATTTCACTGGTACAAAGCATCTGACCTCTCAGTCTAGCTAAAGTGCCTCCCTTGCCCAGTTGTAATGACATTTAACATCATAGTATACAACCAAAACCCCAACAATCTCACGTCTTTACCCCAATTATTCCCCTGTCTACAGCTTAACGTGGTTCATCAGCCTGTTTGTGCGCGCCATCACCAACAGCGCACGCTCAGACACACTCCCCCGCCGCCTTGAGGCCATCAACAGCCTCTTCACGTACATGCTGTATACCAACGTGTGCAGGCAAGTGCACTCTTTTTCCTTGTTGTTTGTGCGCGATGCTCGTACTGCACACCGACGCTTTCAGGCAAATGCACTCTCTTTTGTTGTTGTTTGTTTGCGATGCTCGTAGCGCACACCGACAGGGGCAGGCAAATGCACGACTATTGTAGAGTTGCCCCCAATGATGTCACTTATCAAAAGATCCCTGTGACCAGGCTGTCCCTTACACTGTCATGACTCTGTTTGAAGTTAGAATGCTGTTAGCAGGACCCTGCTTATGCTGACCCTCAATGCTCATCTCTTGCACTGTATCCTGCTGCCAATGCTGACCGTCGTTGCCCACTTCTTGCACTGTGTGCAGGTCCCTGTTTGAGAAGGACAAGCTGCTTTTTGCCTTCTTGCTCGCCACACGTGTGATGCGCCACAAAAAGGTGCTGCCCGCTCAGGAGTATGACTACCTTACCACAGGCGGGGCATCTGCTATTGGTCTAGGAGGTGGGTGTGTAAGTGTGTGTGTGTGCTTGTGTAGGTATTTGCGTTCATGAATGTGTGCGTGTATGCGTGCTTGCTCATATGCGTGTGCTTACATTTCGTGTGTTTACGAGCATGTGCTTGTGCATTTTCGTATGCTTGTTCGTGTGGGTATGTGTATGCCTGTATGCTTGTGTGTGCGTGTCTGTCGATGTGTGGATAAGAATGAGGAGAGCTTGAATTACCAGACAATCATTAATCACATGTCGTTCCTGTAGATGTGCGTTAAGACATCAAGACTGTCAGTTGTGCTGCCACCTCTTTCTTGTAGCTAACAACTTCACCAAGATCATGTGCTGTGCCCTGTTTAAAGTGTGCTCCCAGAAACCTGTGCTCATAGCAGCTAAAAGGAAAGTATCATGCTCATAATTGCTGTTGCCCTTACTCGTGACCCCAGATCAAAGTGTGCTTCTAAGCCCTGATTCATTACTAACATCCATGGCCATGTACAGCTTCGTATGCACCCCATACAAACAATCGCTATTGTGCTCACTCGTGACTCCAGATCAAACTATGCTTCCCAACCCTGACCCCTCATGGATATCAGCCAAGACGTGGACAGAGCTGGGGAAGCTGAGTGCGGTGTTGGAAGCGTTTGGGACTCTGCAGGGGCACATGGCATTATCTAAGGTGTGTTCAGGGATGACAGGGTGGAGCGCAAGGTGTCATGAATGATGAGGGCACCGTTGCATGCACGTTTTGAAGTCATCACATTGAAGTCTGGAGAGCTTTCAATGCATGGCACATTTATAACAAGTGCCAGAAGTGGAGGCCCTGGAGGGCTTTTGCAGCTTTGGTTCCGTGCTTGGTTGGGCTGTTTCATCGACACCCTTTGCAACGACTTTTGCTTTGCCTCCCCTCTGTGCAGATTGCTTGGCGCCAAGTTATGTACGACTCGCCCAACCCACACACCCAGTCTTTTCCAGAGCCCTTCAACACGTGAGTGTAAAAATCAACTGCTGGCGTGAAACCAGGGAAACAGGCTTCACCCGTGTTTGTATGCATGTAATTACGTTGAAGGGTGTGCGTATGTCAATGGGTGGGTGAGCGATGAGCAGGCGAGCGAACACGTGTGTGAGTGACGGCACCAGCAATGATCTTGCTTGAAATGTGAGCAACAGCGCTTGCAGCATGACCGTCCTCTAGCAGACCATTCTGAACCCTTTATTGCCTCCCCCTCTTTTTCCAAACACATCATTCAGCCGGTCAACTTGCAAGTCTATCAAATACACACACACACACACACACACATACACACACACATGTCCACAGACACATACACATGCTCACACACACACATACACGTATAAACATGCACACCCACACTGCAGCTCGCTAAACGCCTTCCAGCGGCTCCTTCTTCTGCGTGTGCTGAGGCCCGACAAGTTTGTGCCTGCCGTAGCAGAGTTTGTGTCAGCCTCCCTGGGGCCTAAGTTCACGCACCCTCCAGCCTTTGACCTGCCAGGTAGCTATAGCTGGCTCTTTGGCGTTGTGGCTCCCTTCGGTCCAGAGTACTAGACTAGTAATGTACGTGTGTCAAGAGTGTGTACATTATAAGCAAAATGCCTTTGGAGGTACGAAAGAAAATTGCATGAGAACATGTACATCATCTAGGCATGCTGCGGACCTGGCCACATGCATTTTTACTATGAAGCCCCTGCCTCAGTCAGAGTAAGCGCTTGCTGCTTATTGAACTCTTGATCTGACTCTCTGACTTCTAATTATGGCGCAGCTGCTATGCTGAAGCTAAAGCAGGCACCATTGAGCATGAATGCATGCAGTTGCACTTGCACCTGCACTTGCACACACAGCTTAATGTATGTACGGTACTCATACGCAGTATGGGCACCCATTCATGCTCACAGCTGCCTGTACAGATCACATGCTCACACACATACGCACGTGAAAACACACACGTTTACGCACGCACACAAGCACACGCACACATGCACCTCTGCTCACAGCTGCGTACGCGGAGAGCTCAAGCAGCATTTGAAAACACACGCATTTACGCACGCACACAAGCACACGCACACACACATACACCTCTGCTCACAGCTGCGTACGCGGAGAGCTCAAGCAGTACCCCTCTGCTGTTTGTGCTGTCTCCTGGGTCAGACCCGACCGCTGCCCTGCTCAGCTTTGCTGAGTCACGCAACATGGCTGGGCCAGGAAAGTTCATGGTAAGACCCCCTACTTTGTAACTCTCAAGAATACACTGCCATTAAGAACAGGCTTGAACTCCCCACCGCCCCCCCTTCTCCAGCAAAGCTGTCAAAGCGCTTAAGTCTTGTTTCTGCAACTGCATTTTTGGCCTTGTGTGTCTACCTTTGGCCTTGCGTGTTGGCCTTGTGGGTCTACCTTTCACGCTGTTGAGTCTGTAAATGAGGCAAGGTTTGCACACACGTGCGTGCTCATCAGGTGCCGACTCACCATAGGAGGTTGTGCTGTGATGATATATGCATGAATGTGTTGATTTCGATCTCTCCTCCTATATATACCTCTAAAATACATTAATGGTCCTGATCCCTACCTACATGAAAGATCTCAAGATTACATGCATGGTTCTTTTTCGTTTGCATCGTGAGATGCAGTAGGCGGGGATTTATTACCAAACAAACAAAATATAAGAGTGATCAAAGTTTACAACTTTTGCTGCACCACAAGAACTGGAATTCATATGTGTTATACGCTGGACTCAGCAGTTTTGGGACCTCCTAGTCGTCATTAGATTCATAATTGATCAATTACCATTCATCTTGCATGTAATCTCTCCTAGGTCGCCATTAATTTCGTTTATACATCATTCATCTTGCCATGCATCCTCTCCTAGGTCGCCATTAATTTCGTTATACATCGTTCATCTTGCCATGCATTCTCTCCTAGGTCATCTCCATGGGCCAGGGCCAAGGGCCAAAAGCAGCTGCCATGCTGGAAGATGCAAGGTCGCTGGGTGCTTGGGTGCTGCTGCAGGTACGTTGGGGGTGGGGTGAGAGTGCAGGTGCGGGGGTGTTTGAGGTATATTGTGAAACGTGTGGTGTACAGGTGTGAAGGCGTTTTTGTGCTGCAGGTCTGTTGTACGGGGTTGTGAGAGTGCAGGTGTGGGAGTATGTGTGTGTTTTTAAAGGGCTATTGCAAGTTCGCGTGGTGTACGGATGTGAGGGCGTTTATGTGCTGCAGGTTTTACGTGAAAGGGTGTTGCAGATTACTTTGCGGTGGTATCTGAGTGCTGCTGCAGCTGCAGGTGATTTGTCGGGAATGAGGGAGCGTGCAGGTGTGGGGGTGTTTGAGTTGCATTGTGGGGCGTGTGAGAGTGCAGGGTGTGAGTATGGGAGTCGGGATAGGAACATTGAGAGGAGATGGACAGTATGATTGTTCTTTTTGTGTGATGTATTTTACCATTGCAAAGTTTCCTTTTCTCCCACTCCCAGCACATGAGTGTCACACACACACGCACACACACACACACACATGCCTCTTCCCTTCATACACACACATGCGCCGGTAAACGGCAATATGAACAAAAAGAATTAGCCCTTGGGGGTGCAAAGGTCTAAAACATACACGCGCACACACCAACACACACAACATATGCACACAGAACTGCCACTTAGCGCCCAGCTGGATGTCTACGCTCGAGCGCCAGTGTGAGGCCCTGTCAGAGTCAAACACAGACGAGGGCTTCCGACTGTGGATGTCCTGCATGCCCTCCCCCGCCTTCCCTCCGGCCATCTTGCAAGTAAGTGAGAGCACGCGTGTGCGTACCTTCATGCGCAAGCGTGCTAGGAGGTGCTGCTGTTGTGTCAGGACTCGCCACACGGATACCCTGCACGCCTTTTCCTGCCTTCCCGCTCTCTTGCAAGGGGGTGAGATTATGTGTGTTTGTGGTCACTTGTGCTCGCTTGTGTCCAGCTGTTTGTGCCAGCATGGCAGGAGGCCATTACTTTTCAGTGGAAGCCCTGCATACCCTCTTTCACTGCATGGATCTCCATACTGAGGGTTGTCTACTGCTGTTCCTATTCGGCTGTACCAAACATTAGATAGAGGCACACACACACACACAGACACACACACACACATGCACACAGGCACACACGCACACACACGCATGTAATTGAGATAAATTTCATGCCCGCTCTGGACTTGACAAGCATCGTAAGACGGTGCACACTCACAAACACACACACACACACACACGCACATGCACATATAACTGTGTAAAGATGATTAGCGAGCCCCCTGCAAGCTTAAGAGCAAAATTTATCGCTGCACACACACCAAACGTCACACCCATACACACACGCAGAATTGTGTAAAGATGACCAACGAGCCCCCTGCGGGCTTGAAAAGCAACATGAGACGGTGCCTAGTGCTGGAACCCCTGAATGATCCAAAGTTTTGGGAGGATCCTACATCAGAGTCAGAGCCTGCCACTCAAATGGCCAAGGATAAGAAGGTCAGTGGAAGCATTGCTGTGCGCGTGTGTTTGTTTCAGATGCCATGCTTGCAATCACTACTGGCATGTATGTAATGCATACACAATGTAATGTCATATTAACCTTCACATATCTAGGCTGCAGATGCCCTAGCAAACATGCATCTGTGCATAGATTCATGCACATGCGTGCACGCAGACACACATACGCACCCTCACACACAAGCACGCACACACACATACATACATACATACATACATGCACACAGAAGTCACAAGGCCGTATAGGAGCAGCCTCTGAGGCTCAGCTAGATAATGATAGTGGCCCCCCTCCTGAGCCTGTGTACGGGCCTGAGACCAAAGCCGTGAAGCGGCTGCTGTTTGGACTCGTGTTTATGCATGCTTGCGTGCAGGTGGGTTGTGCGTGTGTGCGCTTGCTGGTGGTGTGTGTATGTGTTTGCAGGTGGTGTGTGCGTGCATTAACGAGTAGGCTTAGCTGCCGTATGCACGAGTTGATGGCGGCTGCTCATTTGATCAAGTGTGCATGATTGTGTGTGTGTGTACATGGGTGGGCAATGCTTGTGCGTGTGTATCTGTATGACACGCATACGTAAATCGTCAGCCTTGCGGAGTATTTCCACCAGACTTCCTACTTCAACAAAGACTGAGACACTCCTGCCTGAAAGCCTGATCTGCTTGGTCAAAGAGTTGCATTTGAATTTGTTGCACACATACACACGCACACACACACACACACAGAGACACACACACACAGAGACACACACACATTCACACACATGCGCACACACACGCACACACACATACACACATATGCACACAAACACATGCATACACACATTCACACACACGCACACTCTCATATTTTGAGCACCATTGGAACTCTGTCGACCTCCCATGCCTCACTTGCTTTACGTTAACAGGAACGGAGGAGATTTGGGCCCATAGGCTGGAACATACCCTACGGTAAGTCTCCTGCTGTAATTTATTCCAGCCAATTCATACTGGGCCACCTCATCAGTGATTCATCACACTTCTGCCCACGAGCATGCACGCTCATACAAACAAGCACAATCATTGTCTCACTCACGCTCACTTATGCATTCACTAGCAGCTACAAACAGGCATGCATGCACAAACACACACACAAACACACACACATTGATAACCAATCCTTTCACCCGCGCAATTCCTTCCTATTGCTACTCTTAAGATACTAATATAATGCACAAGCTGTTACGAACAAGCGTACACACAAAGGCTTTGACGATGGTAACCTGCATCCCACTCCCAAGCAATCACACACTTTTGCCTACACATGCACACATACACACGCGCACAGGCTATGACGATAGTGACCTGCGCACCACTCCCAAGCAATTGCTTACTTTTGCCTACACATGCACACACGCGCAGGCTTTGACGATGGTGACCTGCGCATCAGCGCTCGTCAGGCGCGCATGTACGTGCTCAACGCTAGTGGCAAGGAAGTGCCCTTTGCTGCTCTCCAGGTGTGTGTGTGTGTGTATGAGGTAGTTCGTGTGTTTGCACTGTTAACGGCAACTTGTGAGGAGCGCCAGAAGACAATGTTTGCACAAAACAGTAGCACCATGCAGCAATGGGGCAGCATTCTTGGATGGAGGGCGCGCATTGAGAGTCTTCAGTGTGGGCTAGAGGACACGCAACTGACAAATAAACAGTGTTGGCCGCATCCATTCATCTATTACCATGCATTATGTGTGTACGGTATTTGTACCATGCACTATGTGTGTACGTTATTTGTACCAAGAAAATGTACAGTTGTGCCCGATGCAGATGTCCAGTTATGGCCAACCCTACAAATGATAGCTGACAGATAATAGTAGCGTATACCATCCCAGGATTGTGTGTATTTGCACCAGCAAATTCTGAGTCATCGTGCAAGTTGCAATTGCACCAACACTGGTAGGTGCCTGAAGCTGAAAGGGGTAAATACATCAGGACTACGCCGCTGGAAAAACACCGCAGGCTCATACAGCAATACTCACTGTCAACCTTATGCCACTGCTGAGGAAGTACGAGCTGTCATGACTACCAGCAGAATGTTCATTGTTTTGGAACACACCAAGGAAAAAAGGGAGCCAATCAAGGCATGTCATTACACGCACCTGTCTTCTGTGTGATGTATGCTGTGGGCAAGGGGCAAGGGGCAAGGGAGAAAGAGTCGTATCATTAACACACACACACACACACACACACACACACACACACTCGCGCACATACACACACACACTCGCGCACATACACACACACACTCGCGCACATACACACACACACACACACACACACAAACAAATCTGCTGTGCAGTATGCCGTGGGCGAGTGCAACTACGGGGGCAGGGTGACAGACGACAAGGACCGTCGGCTGCTGACCACTATCATGTCTCGAATCTACAGGCCTGAGCTCCTCCAAAGGGTGTGTGCATGCGTGTATGTGTGTACGCGCGTGCGTTTTTGTGAGTGTGTGCAGGAGGGCAAAAAAAAAAGTAGTGGAACACCCCTCAAAAAATGGGTGGGACCCCCTCTGAACCACCCACCCACCCCAAAACCCCCCTTGCAGTAACCCTACGCGGACAAAAAGGGTATCAATCTGCTCCTTTTTTAATTCCCCATCCTCACCATACTGAAAAAGTGAGTTGCAGCAGAGTTATGGGACAAAAAGTGAGCAGCGGACGCCCATGCATACCTGCCCTTCCAGGCACCCACGACTTGCTTGCAAGTCCACTAACTGCCCTCCTGACTTCACCATTTATAATCACATCGTACATTGTCGCTATCCTGGAAGTTTGAACTGATTTGCTGCATGTTCACCTTTACACCCCCTGCCGCCCACACCCTTGCGCGCATGGCACTGACTCCCAGCCATGCACACAGACCCCCCCCTTTACTCAATTTACACAAAGAGGGTGCCAATAGACAGTTCTTGAGCTCAGGAATTTAATGGTGTCTTTAGAATTCTGTAGAAGTGGCCCAGAAAAATTCTGGAGGGGGTGTCCCAAAAAGTCGAACCCCCCCTCAACCACCCACCACCCCCCCCCTCCTCGGATCGGTCCCATGCATATACCAATCGATAGGTTTTAATCTCAGGATTCCGGATATATAATTTTAATGGGATGGACAGGGGTGTTCCAAAAGTTGTGCTTCTTGCAGCCTCCTGGTGTGTGATCTGCTGTTACAACGAACCCTTAGCATACTGCTTGCCAGCAGCACGCACATGTGTTTTGTGTGTGCGCGTTCTAAATTTTATTTGGCTCTGACATCTGCAGATGTCTGACGTCCACAAATTGATGTCTTCATTGTTTGCATGAAATACATCAAATATTATTACCCACATTGCTTCACATCACGAGTGCCCTTGCAGGAAACTTTCCAGCTGACAGAGAGCGGAACTTATTTTGTGCCAAAAGATGGCCCCCTCAGCGTTTATGAAAGGTGTGTCTTTGTGTGTGTGTGTGTGTGTATGTGTGTGTGAACGTGCTGGTCGAGATTTCTCATTCATTTCTTAAAAGCTGCTTCAGCCTAAAACGAACGCACAGATTCAACAGACATCCTGCACTGCACATCTATGTTGAGGAGAACACAAAAGTCTGAATGCCTGTTCAGCTGTGCTCAAGCAATATAGATTAGCAGTAGACTAGCCTGCCCTGCAGAGGCACGTTGAGGATCACTAAGTTTGGCTGGATACTTGCAAAGGCATGTTTACAACCACTGAGATTGCAGATTGCCTGCACTGCAAAGGCATGTTTATGATTACTGAGACTGCAGATTTCCTGCACTGCAAAGGCATGTTTATGATTACTGAGACTGCAGATTGCTCGCACTGCAAAGGCTTGCTTACAATCACTGCGCCTGCAGATTGCCTGCACTGCAAAGACATGTAGAAAAGCACTGAGACTGCAGATTTCCTGCATTGAAAAGGCATGTAGAAAAGCACTGAGACTGCAGATTTCCTGCACTGCAAAGGCATGTAGAAAAGCACTGAGACTGCAGATTGCCTGCACTGCAAAGGCATGTGAAAACGCTCTGAGAATGCAGATTGCCGTCACTGCGAAGGCATGTGAAAAAAACGCTCTGAGACTGCTGACTGCCTGCACTGCACACAGGTTCGTCGAGGAGCTGCCAGATGACCAAGCCCCTGAGGTTTTTGGGCTGCACGCCAACGCAGACATCTCAAAGGACTTGGCTGCGACGGAGCAAGTGCTGGCGGCGCTGCTTGCCACTGGTATGCTGTATAAAATGATGAGGGCTGGCCAGAACTATGCATACACTCGCATAGGTATACCTATATGGAAACACGGCTTTTCAGCGGGGAAATCGCTTTACATACAGAAACATATGGTGTGAATATACAGTTCTGGCCGACACTGAAGTGGTATCAGCCGTGTATTTGGCCCCATTGCTTTGATAGGCTTGATTTTGATTTCGGCCTTAAATTGTACGAATCATGCTCGGTCTACGTACCCTTACTACGCTTAGGAGTAAGGGTGTCAAAGGGAAAGGCAGCTGGTGGAGATGGGGACGTGTGTTTGGTTGTGTTTGGTTTATGCATCCTGTACCGCGTACTGTAAGGGTGTTTAGGCAGCCGATGGAGAGTGGGGCTCGGCACCAGCCTAGCCAATGCCTGCAATCAGATCCCTCTTCATATTGCGTTGCACAAAGTTACGTTGTGGCGCAGGCTTATCATGGATTGGTTACAAGTGGAATGAATCAGTCCTGACATTGTTGGCCATGTTGTTTTTGATGAAGTGATGAGAGATGGCGGCGCCCCTTGCCAAAGGTAGATTGTAGGAAGTGTGGGGTCGGCCTGAACATGTGTCCATGTGTAAATTATATAACAGCGCAATTGAAGGATTCCTTGCCAGAAGATTTGGTGCATCGTGTGCATATGGTTTTACCAACCCTTACCAACCCTGAGTAGCTCGGGAGTGTTAAATTCAGAAACTGTTGTTGTTATCAATATGTCAATGTCAGAGTGACCAAGTGCGTTGCCAGCTACTTGTAATTTATAGAAGTGATGTGTCATAGGCATTGAGTGCATTGCTGGCATACATAAGTATGGAAAGTCTCTGACATGCTTGCTACCTTTATAACTGTGTCACTGCTTCTAAACCCTTTTCAAATCTTTCACACACACACACATACACACACACACACGCACACGCACGCACACACACACACTTTGATGGCCCTGCAGGAGAATCAGGGGGAGGAGGGGGACCAGGAGAGGGGTCGAATGCCAGTGTGGCGGTCATTGTGCGCGACACGCTCGCACGCCTCCCTGCAGACTTTGATCTTGAGATAGCACAGCAGAAATTCCCTGTCAGCTACCACCAGTCCATGAACCAGGTGTGTGTGTGTGCATGCCTCATGCTTATGCGTATGCGTGCGTGCGTGCGTGCGTGCGTGCCTACATGTTAGTTTTGGGATGCCTGATTAGTACGCCAACTATGAATTCAGGGCTGTGTTGGTCCCTCACACTGCCACACCTGCTATGTTTACACCATCTGCACTAAAGACTGGTTAGCACACAAACTCGGTCTCGTGAATACCTAGGTCCGCCCTGCTATAGGCTTATGTCATTCCTACCAAAGTATACATTTTTCCTTATATCGACTACCTTGCTGCATATACACCATCTACCAGGTGCTGATACAAGAAATGGCTCAATTACCTCACTATATGTACACTTCAGGTGCTCATACAAGAAATGGCTCGGTATAACCGCCTCACGTCTGTCATCCGATCCTCCCTGATCAACCTAGATAAAGCCATACAAGGCTTGCAGGTACATTTGTGGGTGTGGGGAGGGGCCCTTTAACCGGTACTACACTGTGGATTGTACAGTAGGCACTGCAAAGCATGCCCATGCTTAAAGGGAGTGGAAAAAAAGAGTGGAACTGCCAGGCTTGGGGGCCTTGCTTTTGCTTCAAAACTCGCTTTGTTTTCTGTGTATGTATCAATCGTACAAATCTGCATTGCCGGAGACGGTAGGCAAAAAGCGGAAAGCAAGTCACTCTGGTACTCAAGCAAGAGTTAATGATGCTTGTGATGCAACCTGCCATCTTCGACTACTGTATGTGTGGTGCGCGTGTGCCTTCATGTGCGCAGGTGCTGTCGAGCAAACTGGAAAGTGTGTTGCGTGCCCTATCCATAGGCAGAGTTCCTCAGTTGTGGCAAGCCACATCGTTTCCCTCTCTCAAGCCGCTGGCTGGGTAAGTTTATGTATTTTTTTATATAACTGCAAGGACAAACATGGCTTTTGTGTGAGGGGAGAGATGGACGATGCCTTATCAGTAGGTTCTTGGGATAGCCAGAACGGTATACTTGCACCATGAATATGGAGGATCTCCTGCTGACAATCCTGCGTGTACACACACCATTCGTCTATGGTTCTGGCTAACCTTATATGTGGTTGGCACGTGGGTTAAACGCACGCACACCTGTCTGGGTTTCACCACGCATCCTGCTTAAAAGGTGTGCACCTTGGCACAAGCCAAAGGCACACTTGCCTGTTATTTAGGAGCTGAAGTCATCGGTGCATGCAACCGTCACCTGGCTGCCCACCCTTCCACCATGAACGCACCTGCATTAGTTTTGAGCCTGTTTGCTTGTGTTCCTACGTAGGTACATCAATGACCTGCTAGCTCGGCTGGATATGCTCTCGACTTGGTATAAGGTGAGAAATGCGTTTTGCTTCTTAGGGTCGAATTCCGTACTCATAGCCCGTCCAGCAAACAAGAGCCGCAGCAGTATCCTGCCTAAGCACCATTTCTTTTGCCACAGGTGACATGCGTGCATCAGAAGGAGATAACTCCCTCAAAATCCAACTGCGACTCAAAATTTATAATTGGGTCACCTCCCTTGTCCGTGCTGCTCGTGCCCTTTGTCACAGGAGGGACAGCCAAACGTGTTTTGGATCAGTGGATTCTTCTTTACCCCGTCCTTCACAACAGCGGTGTTGCAGGTAGGAGGTGTTCGCATGTTGGGCGGGCTTAACAAAAATAAGCTGTCTTGGAAATAAACAAGAAGGTGTGCAACAAAAGCCTTTCCCCATGAAATAATAGGTATGAAAGGCAGCGTCATTGAATGCGACATTTAGCTCTCCTACTGCGCTCCAGCGCTGCTGACACCTTTGTTCCCACACGCTTGCATGGGATGTAAAGCAGTGACGCTGCAATCACTGGTGCAGCTTGCCTCCCTGTGTACATTCACTAAGCCCGTTCACGTTCCAGCGCTGTCGCTACCTCCTCGTTCTTTCTGCTCGGTTTGTTTGCAGAATTTTGCGCGGAAGCACCAGCTGCCCATCGACTCCATTGGCTTTGACTTTGAGATGCTGAGAGGGGTGAGCGAGCATAAAAAGGCATGCTTGAGCTGTGCATATACAAATATCAATATCTGGGAGTCAGGCTGAACTGTGCGTTTGCATGTATATAAAAGTCACTTTAATAGTTAATCCAGATATCAGCTATTTGCCTCCTATACTTATAAGGTCTGCAAACATGTTGCCGCCAGCTAGCATCACGTTGAAAGATGATTACATGTCGTTGGCACATTGTTACAAAAGGTGACTTTGCTATCAACACACACACACACACACACATGCTCACACACACACACACATGCTCACACGTTCACACATACACTCTCTCTCAAACACACACAAACTCATACACACAGGATGTTGCCAGCCTGAAAGGCTCTGGGCCTCCGGACGGGCTTGGTGTGTACATCCACGGCCTGTTCATGGAGGGGGCAGCTTGGGACAGTGAAGCCGGCTTGATGAGGGAATCTGACCTCAAGGCACGATACCATAGGGAGTGTGTGTCTTGGACGTGTGATGGCTAAATGTCACTCCCACCTGCTCATTAATCCTGCCGTTCACTGCTTAATTTGTAAAACCTGCATTTTTCTAGCTCTTCCCTGTGTCTCATAGCCCCCCGCATGCCCCATGACCTTGAAGTTCCTGCTCTGTACATGCTTGTCCCTGTGCCTCGCAGACCCCTTCAAGCCCTACAATGTAAAATATATTACATGTACTGCATACGCCCTCTTCATGCTTCTCTCTGTGTCTCACAGATCCTTCATGCTCCAGCCCCCATCATCTGGCTGCGCCCTCAGCGCATTTCTGACATCCAGACTTCTCCGCACTACGATTGCCCCGTGTATCGTACGACAGATCGGCGGGGCACGCTTGCCACAACAGGACACTCAACTAACTTCCTCATGATGGTAGGTTGATGTACATGCAATGCAACGCAATGCAACGCAATGCAACGCAACGCAATGCAATGCAATGTTACTTGCCCACCTTGATTAAGATCAGACTCAGACCTAAGTTGATTAAGATCAGACACACCAAAGTTATGTTGCATATATACGCATGCATGCACATACACACACATGCACACACACACACACAGATTCGGCTTCCCACTGACAAGCCGCAGTGGCACTGGACCCTCCGTGGCGTGTGTTTATTGTGCAGCTTAACAGATGACTAACAAGACTTTGTTGCTCCTTGTGATCTGCCACGGCAAGCAAGGGTTTTTAAACTGTAAACTTGGCTTTGTGATGATCTCGTGCAAGGCACTCAGGATTTGCGAAAAAGTGTAAATTGAATTATGAACTGCTGTGCATGTTATTTCAATTTGTGGGATGTTATTTATCTTGTTTTTCCACCCAGCGCTATGTTATGTCCTTTCTTTGCTTCCATGAATGATGATGTAACCGAGAAGCAATGCTCAAGAAGGATTGTGCAAGCATTCGCTGTGCAAGCATTCGCTGACAGGCGGCAGCTTTTTGATTCGGCTGCTTTGAAGGCCATTAATTGTGTAAGCTGTCGGCACTACCTAGTAGAGGCACCAAGTATGAAAAAGTAGTGCTTGTCAGTGTCCTGGTGGCAAATTTTGCCAGCATGGACGATTAAGGAAAAGAAGATCCCAATGTAAGATTTGCACCACCTAAGAAAGCAAAGCCAGTGATTGTGTCAAGTCTGACAAAAAAGAGAGCAAAAGAATTTTAGCCGGCAGATATTTTGGGTTTCAACCTGTTTCAAGGTTGCTTTACAAGAAAGGCCTTCAGTCAAAGCGCGCAACTTCTAGCCTGCTCATAAAAAACAATCAGTTCATGCAGAAAACGATGGTTTGTTTGCATTAGGGACCATTGCGATGATGCAAAGAACTCATTCCTCCTCTGCTGGATGTTTTTACCACCTTGGATAAAAGAGCGTGCACCTTATTTTGACACCTTGTTCATCTTTACAAGGGCAACTGGTCACATGCACAAAAACCATCTTCAAGCCACGCTGCTGTTTCAACTTTCAAAGTATGCGCACGCAAGCGGAGTCTATTGACATTGCACATAACATGTTTGGACAACCAAGAATCCTAACTTGGCCTTCAGGAAATGCAAATAAAGCGTAGACAGCGAGCTAAAGAGCTCCCTGCCTGCCTGCAAAAAAACAGTACCCCATATTTGACTACCATACATGCCAGCAGGAATAACATACGTCTTAGCAAGCCACAAAGAAGTGTGTGGCCTGTCTGCCAAAGCGTGTTCACGCACAAATCTATGCATCCTAGGCAGAGGCAAGGAAAGGAAAAGAAGGGATGCATGCTCAGCAGACTTAGCCATACATGTTCAAGGTCCTGTAGAACACAATGTGGGGCACAGTGTATCTGAGTGAAGGCAGTGAATTTGGTAGCCAGTTACAGAAGAGGCATCTGTGTTCCTTGAGGCGCATTCTTGGAGTGAAGAACAGCACAACAAATTGGGCGGTGCTTAGAG
>Ga0307947_1000842_pt1 | contig 23105 bp, 30 predicted proteins | sample OrgLakmetagen232_FD_201840 | JGI IMG/M metagenome (GOLD analysis project Ga0307947, IMG submission 201840) | Saline water microbial communities from Organic Lake, Antarctica - #232 | ecosystem: Environmental > Aquatic > Non-marine Saline and Alkaline > Saline | place: Antarctica: Organic Lake...
ACATACGGGTCTGGCCAACCTTGATCATATCACTCAATGACTCAAAACAAGCCCCAGATTGTCAAGTCCGCACAGTCATCATGCGCGTCTGCTTCAGCTTGATCAGCTCGAGATACACACCCCAGAGCCAGGGCCCAAGCGCACCACAAGTTTCATCACATTACTTTATCGCATTACTTGAGGACTCAAAACAAGCCCTACTTGTTGAGTTCACACAGTCATCATCAGGCTTGTCGAGATACGCCGTACTTCAGCTTTCTTGACCGTAATTACTGACCGTACCGTAATACGCCGTACAATACGGTGCAAGTACGGTCTGTTTAAAAAGACGGTGTCCGACCGTACAGTACGGTGCCACCGTACAGCACGATGTTGACCGTAATTTGGCCGTTTGGCTCCAATTTCGACCCAAAACATTCCTTATCTTTTTGAACAATTAGTTATGAATAAAACACAAATTATCAACCAGGAATCAAGTACTGCGTCCGACTTTGAATTTCCATGCAAGCCACTGCTGGGCCCTTCCCCGAGCTGATGTAGCTCCAACCCAGCATCAGGGTCGTTCAGGGACGCATTGTGTGGCGTCATCTCATAAGGGGAGCATGCTGGAGGTGGAAATGGGAGGTGTTTGGGGCAGAGAGGCCATTCTGAGGCCAAAAATGCACTGACAGTGCCAGCCCCCGAGCTGATGCAGCCCCAACCCAGCCTCAGGGTCGTCCAAGGAAGCATTGTGTGGCGTTAGCACATGGGAGGAGCACACCGGGGAGCGAAAATGGGAGGTTTTGGGGGCGAAGAGGCCATTCTGAGGCCATTTTTGCACTGGCAGTGCCAGCTTGGCACCGTACCGTACACTGTACCGTATTTTACCGTAATTACGGTAAAGTACGGTGTGACAATTACGGTAGTACGTTTAACAAGTACGGTGCGTACCGTACAGACCGTAACCGTACCGTACCGTACAACTCGACAAGCCTGGTCATCATGCGCGTCTGCAGCAGCTTGAGATACGCACCACATCAGCATACTCACGACAAACCCCCCCCTCCTCAACTGGCTTGCACCACTTACACTCAAATACCTACTCAAATACACAAAGACCTACTTGTTGGGGTCGACAGTCATCATGCACCATGCACCTCACATATAAAAAATACGCAAAGACACAGGCACTTACTTGTTGGGATCGACAGTCATCATGCGCTTCTGCAGCTGCTTTAGGTGCATCGAGTAGGCAGGGCCATCAGGAGGGTCTGACACCTAAACACGTACATATGTGTGTGCGCATGTGCGTGTGCGTGTGTGTGCGTGTGTTTATGTGTGTGTTTGTGTGTGTGTGCACCTAAACAAGTACATGTCTGCGCATGTGTGCTAGCGTGCACGTTTGTGTATATGTGTGTGTGTGTGTTAGTGCGTGCGTCCGCGTGTGTTTGTGTGTATGTGTGTGTGTGTGTGTGCGTGTGTGCGTATGATTGTGCGTGTGTGTGTGTGTATGTATGTGTGTGCGTGTGAGTGTGTATGTATGTGTGTGAACAGAATAGTGGAAATGGTTTATCTGTGGGTGCACATCTGAAGTTCACGATGACAAGTGTTGGTGTTGGGTGAGTGCGCAATTATGTTTGATATTGCATTAAAAACAAGACACCTGACCACGCAAAAGGAAGCTAAAACAAGACAGGGACAGATGCACACATCGTACACACACACGCACACAAACAGACACAAACACAAACACAAACACACACATGCACATGCATGTACACACACATATGCACAATGCACACGCACACACTCACATATGACATCCACCATGTGCCTGCTCACCTCGTCGTACACGCACACGCACACGCACACGCACGCAAACAGAAACAAACACAAACAGAAACACACATGCACACGCTTGTAAACACACATATGCAAAATGCACAATGCACACGCACACACACATATGATTTCCACAGTGTGCCTCCTCACCTCGTCGTAAGGCACACGCACACAAACAGACACAAACACACACATGCACATGCATGTACACACATATATGCACAATGCACACGCATACCCACTCACATATGACATCCACTGTGTGCCTGCTCACCTCTTCGTACACGCACACGCAGACGCACACGCACACAAACAGACACAAACACAAACACACTCATGCACACGCATGTAAACACACTCATATGACCCTCGTCGTGTGCATGCTCACCTCTTCGTATGAGCCCTCCACAATTTTGGAGGCCACTGATAGAGGGTTGGAGCCATCAAAGGGGGGCCGTAGCATCATCATGTGGTACACCACACACCCCAACGACCACACGTCTGCCTTCTCTGTGTAATGCTCCTGTGTCAGCACACGTGTGTGTGTGTTAGTGTGTGTGTACGTGTGTATCTGTATGTGTGTGCGTGTGTGTATTTGCGTACATGTTTGTTTGTGTTTGCGTGTGTACATTTGCGTGAACGTGTGTGTGGATGTGTATGTGTACCTCAAATGTGTGTGTATTATTGCATGAGCTGTACGGTTGTACAGTAGGACTGGCAGTGTGGCCAACAACGTCAACACTCACTGCAAGCCTAGTCCTCGTTGCATGTTTTCTCAACTGACAGGGATCTGAGGCATGCCACCAAACAATATCAAGTCAAACCAAACGAAATCAAGTCACATGAAGAGCGCAGTCCCTAAAGACAGCGCTTGCGCACCGGGCACGTGCACACACAAAGATACACTGGCACACACACACACACACACACACACACTGACACACACACTGACACACACAGACGCGTACACACAAACACCTGCTGAATGATCTCAGGGCATGTGAAGGGCATGGTCCCCACGAGGCTCTGACCCACGACGCTGCTGGACAGACGCTTGGCTAAGCCAAAATCCGCAATTTTGCTGTGACGCAGGCCCTCGGGCCCCTGTGCAAGTGGGGAGTGTGTGTGTGTGTGTGTGTGTGTGTGTGTGTGTGTGTGTGTGTGGAAGAGAGAGAGAGAGACAGAGATACAGAGAGAAAGAATGCTTGCTATTGAGTGTGTACGTGCGTGTATGTGCACGCCAGTATGTTTCCGTTGATGTGTGTATGCGTAAGAGAGAGTATGTGCTTGCTATTGAATGTGTACATGTGTGTAAGTGCATGCCAGTATGTTTTCATTGATGTGTGTGTGTGCATGAGTACGTCTGAACAAGTGCATTTATGCGTTTGTGCGTTTAGGTGCAAGTGTGTGACTGGTTTGGTACGCAAGTTAGAAAAAGTACTTGTTTTGTCAGCTACACCGCCTGTCTCTCTCTCTATATATATATGTGTGTGTCTCTGTGTCTCTGTGTGTGTGCGTATGTGTTTGCTGGGGGAGGGGGGAGGGGATACGCTTACTTACTGCTTAACTTGCTGAATGCGTGTGTGTGTTTGAGTGTGTACGTGTGTGTGTGTTTGAGTGTGTGCGTGTGTGTGTTTAAGTGTGTGCGTGTGTGTGTTTGAGTGTGTGTGTGAGTGTGTGCTTATCTTACTTACAAGATCCAACCATGCATAACTTAACACAACTTGCCCCTCACCTGGCCGAGCACTATGTTTGCGGGAGTCAAATCTCTGTGCACGATACTTTTTTGGCTGTGGATGTAATTCAGGGCCAAGCTGACAGCGATGAGCACCTGCGTGCATGAACGTGTGTGAGTGCGTTGCATTTTGCAGAGAGAAGCTTCCGGTCCATTCAGAAATGGGCGGCGCAGTACGTGTGTTTGTTTGTTGTGCGCACAGTTACTTGAATGTGGATGTAGTTCAGGGCCAAGCTGACAGCGATGAGCACCTGCGTGCATGAACGTGTGTGAGTGCGTTGCAATTTGCGGAGAGAAGCTTCCGGTCCATTCAGAAATGGGCGGCGCAGTACGTGTGTTTGTTTGTTGTGCGCACAGTTACTTGAATGTGGATGTAGTTCAGGGCCAAGCTGACAGCGATGAGCACCTGCGTGCATGAACGTGTGTGAGTGCGTTGCATTTTGCAGAGAGAAGCTTCCGGTCCATTCAGAAATGAGCGGCGCAGTACGTGTGTTTGTTTGTTGTGCGCACAGTTACTTGGATGTGGATGTAATTCAGGGCCAAGCTGACAGCGGTGAGCACCTGCGTGCACGTGTGTATGTGTGTGCATGCATGTGTGCGTGCGCACGTTTGTGTGTATGCGTACATGGTTGTGTAGAAAGGCATAGCAGGAAGAGCTGGCAAAGAGCATTGTGAGTGTTAAGACAGAGTAGCCAGGAATTGAGGAATTACACACACAAGTGCTTCCATCACTTGACACTGTGATAACTACAGCCCTGGGGGAATAGTGTGAGTGTGTGCGTATGTGTGTGCATGAATGTGTGCAACAGTAACGATGACAATGGGGAAAAGTGTGAGAGTGTGTGCGTATGTGTGAGTGCGCACATAAATGTGTGTGTGACAGCAATGGTGACAAAGTTACACTACGGGACCTCTTAGCCTTCCTTCCCTGCCTTTCTCCATAGGTGAGCTCACATGCACCCACCCTTTGTCCAGGCGTGCATGCACCCTACCTCTGCCCTTGCACCCTACCTCTGCCCTTGCACCCTACCTCTGCCCTTCTTGCACCCTACCTCTGCCCTTCTTGATGTGTGTGTGCATACCGCATACCTGCCCTCCTTGATGAGTGTGCGTACTGCATACCTGCTCTCCTTGATGAGTGTGCGTACATGCATTCCTGCCTGCCAGGTATCGCTGTCAGGCATACATGCACCTCTACCTGCCCACCTTGAAAGGAAAACCTGCCAGATCATTCTTCAGGCATACATGCATCCCTACCTTCCTTCAGGCAAACGTGCATCCCTACCTTTCTTCAGGTAAACATGCATTCCTACCTGCCCTCCTTCATAGGTGAGCGCGTATGCCCTCCTACCCGCCAGATGTCACTATTCAGGCATGTCATTTTTCAGGCACGCACCCACCCCTACCTGCCAAATGTCACTTTCAGGCATGCGTCTGCCTTTCTCTGCTAAGCTGGCTACGTAGTCTAGGAGAGAGGAGCCCTGTGTGTATGTTAGCACAAAAACACTCTGCTGAGCTAGTTACGTGATCTAGAAGAGAATAATCCCTGTATGTGTATGTTTGTACAAAAACACTCTGCTGAGCTGGTTACGTAATCTAGACCCCCTAATACATTTGAAACCCCCATATGCATTTGAAAATAGGATGATGCATTTGAAACCCCCTAGGAGGCAGGTGCCACCCACCCACATAATGTGTCCTTCAAACACTTCATGCACGCACATCTCACAGCTTGACGTTGAATGCAAACAGCAAACAGTCACTGTGAATGCAAACAGCACACTGTGATTGCAAACAGCACACAGTCACTGTGATTGCAAACAGCACACAGTCACTGTGAATGCAAACAGCACACTGTGATTGCAAACAGCACACAGTCACTGTGATTGCGAACAGCACACTGTGTTAACAGCACACTGTGAATGCAAACAGCACACTGTGATTGCAAACAGCACACAGTCACTGTGATTGCAAACAGCACACAGTCACTGTGATTGCAAACAGCACACTGTGTTAAAAGCACACTGTGATTGCAAACAGCACACTGTGTTAACAGCACACTGTGATTGCTAACAGCACACAGTCACTGTGATTGCCAACAGCACACAGAGATTCAAGGAGAGGGGACAGGGAGAAGAAGCAAGCCCCCCGCATGTGCATATGGTGGCAATAGCCACCCACAACTATGAAACAGACATGACTACTTGACTATGTAGAGCATTGACTATGTACGCTCCATGACTGCGTATGGCTATGTAGACCATTGTATGCTCCATGACTATGTAGAGCATTGCGCACCTCAACAAGCTCCATGACTATGTACAGGTACGGGCCATCAGCAAAAGATTCGTAGTACTGCAGACACAATAGAAGCAGCAAAAGATTGGTAGTACTGCAGACACAATAGAAGCAGCAAAAGATTCGTAGTACTGCAGACACAATATTCGTAATACTGCAGACACAATAGAAGCAGGGAGGGAGAAGGAGCCACAATGGATAGGGCAGGCGTTGTTGAATGATGCAAAAGATCCGTAGTACTGCAGACACATTAGAAGCAGCAAAAGATTCGTAGTACTGCAGACACAAGATTCGTAGTACAGCAGACGCAATAGAAGCAGGGAGGGAGAAGGAGCCACAATGGATAGGGCAGGATTGTTGAATGATGCAAAAAATTCGTAGTACTGCAGACACAATAAGCAGATTCGTAGTACTGCAGACACAATAGAAGCAGCACAATAGAAGCAGCAAAAGATTTGTAGTACTGCAGACACAACAGACGCACATAGTACTGCAGAAAAAATAGAAGCAGCAAAAGACTCGTAGTACTGCAGACACAATAGAAGCAGCACAATAGAAGTAGCAAAAGATTCGTAGTACTGCAGACACAACAGACGCACATAGTACTGCAGACACAATAGAAGCAGCAAAAGATTCGTAGTACTGCAGACGCAATAGAAGCAGGGAGGGAGAAGGAGCCACATTGGATAGGGCAGGCGTTGTTGTTTGATGCTTGGGCAAGGGCGTATTGCAGGAAATAGAAAGGCCAGGCGTTGTTGTTTTATGCTTGGGCAAGGGCGTATTGCAGGAATTAGAAAGGCCAGGCGTTGTTGTTTGATGCTTGGGCAAGGGCGTATTGCAGGACAGTAAAGCGTGCGTGTAATTGCAAAAGCTGGGATGGACAAAAACGCAGCAGAGAAAACAGTGAATCAACAGTGAGTCAATGGCGCCGAGAAGCTTGAGGGTTGAATTTGAGCTGACTGGTCGCCATGATGCCACCCTCTTTTTGTGGGTAACATATTTGATCTAAAAGACGCATTAGTGTCTTGTGAATCTTACACCTGATTTATACTAAAAACTTGCTAACAATGTTCGGGTGGTCCAGACAAGCTTTCCATCTTTTTGCTTTCTTCCTCACCTTTTTTTTTTCTTTTGGACTTCTTTTCACTCATTCTTTCTTTCAGCACCCACCTGCACGATATTTGGGTGGTCCAGACTGGACAGGATCTCCACCTCCTTGCTCATTCGGCCCAAGCCTGCACTGCGTTCAGCATCTGTTGCCCCAAATATGCTCATGTCCGACAGAGGTATCTCTTTAAGAGCCACCAGCGCCTCCCCTCTGGCTCTGCATGTATTTTTGTGTGTGCGTGTGCATGTGCATGTATGTGTGTGTGCGTGTGTGTGTGCGTGTGTGTGTGTGTGTGTGTGTGTGTGAGAGAGAGATAGAGAGAGAGAGAGGGAGAGAGAGAGAGAGAGAGAGAGAGAGAGAGAGAGAAAGAGGGTGTATCTGTGTTTGTGCGTGCGTGTGTGAGTTCGCGTTTACCAGAGAAATCCGACAGTAGTTAGTCTTCTTCTGTAGCGTACATACACAGCAATGGCAAACACTACGGACGTGTCCTGAATGCAATGCAGCCTGGGTTAAGAAGAGCGCAGAGCTGTGAGTCATCAAGCACTTGCGTGCTCTAGCGAGGGCCTCTCCAGAGGCGTGTGTGTGTGTAAGTGAGTGGTTTTACAGGCTATTATTGTGGGCAACTCCTCTCATACCCGTGTGCCCTGAAGTAGGCAGCCTGATTTGAAAAGAACATAACGACACCCTTTCAGAACTAACGCATAGTGCAAAGCATCACACCTGCGTGCTCTGTACACCGCCCCATAGGCCCCCTTGCCCAGCATTTCCAGCACGACATATTGACCTCCCTGCACAGAAAAGATCAAGACATTTTTCCGTTTCCAGCACAACATATAGACCTCCCTGCACATAAAAGATCAAGTCACCAAAGCTTACTGCGTTGATTAGCTCAGTGAGGCGGCTAGAGCAGTGCTGCTTCCTCGGCTTTCTCGCAAAGTGTGTGCCTCTTTCCTACCTTTCTTCTCGTGCGTAATTTTTGCTGAGAAGGCTGTATTATAAAGAGAACGTATATGTTACATATAATATGTATATAAACTGGCTGTATTATAGCTGCAGGCAAAAATTGTGTAGCCGAGTGCATGGTGCAGCTTACAGCCTAATGCTGTTGGCCTAAAACAACTGATCTTCCATCATGTGTGTGCGTGTGTGTGTGTGCATGTGTATGTGTGTGCGTGTGTGCGTGTGTATGTGTTTGTGTGAAAATGCTTACCTGTTTATGCAATTAGAATGTGCGATTGGCGATTGCAGTGCTCAAAAAGTACATGCAACGTATTTGTTAAGCGTGATGCGTAAGGGCACAAAGGGCTGCCTCTGTGTCAGAGCAGGATGTGCAATTACTACACACAGCAGGATGTGCAATTACGACACACAGTAGGATGTGCAATTACAAGACACAGCAGGACGTGAAATTACTACACACAGCAGGACATGAAATTACGAAACACAGCAGGACGTGAAATTACAAGACACAGCAGGATGTGCAATTACTACACACAGCAGGACGTGATATTACGAGACACAGCAGGATGTGCAGTTACAAATCAGTAGGGCGTGCAATTACTACACACAGCAGGACGTGATATTACGAGACACAGCAGGATGTGCAATTACGAGACACAGCAGGATGTGCAATTACAAGACACAGCAAGATGTGCAATTACAAATCAGTAGGGCGTGCAATTACTACACACAGCAGGACGTGATATTACGAGACACAGCAGGATGTGCAATTACGAGACACAGCAGGATGTGCAATTACAAGACACAGCAAGATGTGCAATTACAAATCAGTAGGGCGTGCAATTACTACACACAGCAGGATGTGCAATTACGAGACACAGCAGGATGTGCAATTACGAGACACAGCAGGATGTGCAATTACAAGACACAGCAGGATGTGCAATAACAAAACAGTAGGGCGTGCAATCACTACACACAGCAGGATGTGCAATTACGAGACACAGCAGGATGTGCAATTACAAGACACAGCAGGATGTGCAATTACAAGACACAGCAGTAGCTGCATATTGTTAAAGACGAGCATGGAGTGCACCTTGACCGTATGAAAAGGGCATATTACTTCCCTTCAGAGCAATATTAATAGCAGACACACAGCAGCCACTGTAAGGTTATGGGAGCACACACACACACACACACACACACACACACACACGTGAAGGTGCACCATGACAGTGCGAAGGGCATCTGCCTCTCTGTCAGAGCAGCGCTAACAGTGGTCAATGCAAATCATTGGATACAGACTACATAGACTACATAAACTACATAGACCCTGTGTCACATAGTGCACCTTGGTAGTACGAAGGGCATCGTCCTCTCTGTCAGAACAACGTTTACAGCGGTCAATGCAAGTCATTGGACATAGTGCACCTTAACAGTGCGAAGGGCATCTGCCTCTCTGTCAGAGCTGATGTCATCCAAGGCTGCAGCCACGCCAGCCTTCTGCTTCTCACTCAAATCTGTAGGCAAAAAACAAACAAGGTCAGCTCCATGTTTTTGATTATTATTAGTTATTTGGGACAGCCTAGATCTTGGCAACATTGGCGTGCGCACCAGCTTCCTTCTCCTGTCTCAAATCTGCAGGCAATTTTATAGTCACAGCTGAATCATTGCGATGCCCTGCCACTAAAAGATCCGCATGTCATATTTGTTCAAAGAAACTCCAGCAATGGAACTTGTTCACTTGTTCCCCTAACAGAGACTAAAAGACCTGTCCAACTACAGTCACGCTCCTGCCTGCTCAGCACGAATTATGGCGATGAGCTGCATGTAGTAAACGAGTAGGGTAGGCCAGAACCACATATATATACGGTGTATATACGGTCTTTTTGGCGGGGAAACCACCAAATATACGGTCATATACGGTGCATATATACGGTTCTGGCCAACCCTATGAATGAGGCTTGTGGCATATGGCAACAACACTCGACCCGTGAGGAATGACAACGATTCTCGATTCACGAGGATGATATGCTGTGCCTACTCACCATCAAACCTAGCAATGAGCTGCGTGTAGGAAACGAGGCTTTTGGCTTACGGCAACAATTTTTGATTCACGAGGATGATATGCTGTGCATCCTCACCATCAAACCTAGCAATGAGCTGCGCGTAGGACATGAGGCTTTTGACTTATGGCAACATAACACGACCCATGAAGATGATACGCTGTGCATCCTCACCATCAAACCTAGCAATGAGCTGCGCGTAGGAAACAAGGTTTTTGGCTTACGGCAACAAAACTCGACCCATGAAGATGATATGCTGTGCCTACTCACCATCAAACCTAGCAATGAGCTGCGCGTAGGAGTTCAGGCTGGCTGTGTAATGCCCCACGTCTATGAATGCCGCATACAAATCGGGAGGGAACAGGCGCTTGAACACCTGCGGCAGGACAAAACCCAGGCTCACTTGATCAAGAAAACAGGGGACAAAATGTTCATGCTCACTTGATCAAGAAAAAATGGGGCATAACGTTCATGCTCACTTGATCAAGAAAGAATGGGGCATAATGTTCAGGCTCACTTGATCAAGAAAGAATGGGGCAAAATGTTTATGTAGGCAGTGTGAACATCGTTAACTCAAATGAACAGTCATCGTTAATGAACAGTCATCGTTAACTCACATGAACAGTCATCGTTAACGAACAGTCATTGTTAACTCACATGAACAGTCATTGTTAACTCAAATGAACAGTCATCATGACCTGTTTGCTGCCTGGACTGCAGTGCATTCATTATGCTATCAGTATTGGCTTTTATTGAGCTAAAGCAATACAGGCAAAATATCAAACAAATCAATTGGAAAGACAGTCACCGACGTTTACACCTGCCTTTGTGGCACTGCTCAACTTGCACTGTCTTTGTGGCACTGCTCAACTTGCACCGCCTTTGTGTCACTGCTCAACTTGCACTGTCTTTGTGGCACTGCTCAACTTGCACTGACTTTGTGGCACTGCTCAACTTGCACTTACTTTGTGGCACTGCTCAACTGGCACTGACTTTGTGGCACTGCTCAACTGGCACTGACTTTGTGGCACTGCTCAGCTGGCACTGACTTTGTGGCACTGCTCAACTGGCACTGACTTTGTGGCACTGCTTAACTTGCACTGACTTTGTGGCACTGCTCAACTGGCACTGACTTTGTGGCACTGCTTAACTTGCACTGACTTTGTGGCACTGCTCAACTGGCACTGCCTTTGTGGCACTGCTCAACTGGCACTGACTTTGTGGCACTGCTCAACTACGTCTCTCACATCTCAGTGCGACCTTTGCCCCACTTTCAGGAACTCCTGCCCCTTCCAGCCAAAGCAATGAGCAAGACAAGAAGGCACACGCACCTTTCTATTGCGCTCCATCGAAAACAAGAAGCGCAGTGCACGGAAAGCGTACGCCCTGAGGCTGTCCACTTCACGCACGGCCCGCTCAGCGCCGCGAGCATCTGCAGGTTTAAAAGATGTTAGTGACATCGGTACCACAAAAGGAAGGGGGTGCATTCGTTTGGCCCTAGGGCAGTCCAGATGTAGGATTGGCACGCTCAGGGCTGCGAGCATCTGCAGTTGAAGAAGACGTTTGTGACATTTCTATCACGAAAGGCAGCGTACATTTCGATGGCCCTGACTGTAGTGCAGTCCAAATTTATGCAAGGCACGCTCTGGACCGAGAGCATCTGCAGAGCGTGAAGACATGCTTTTGGTTTAGCATGAAGCCTACCAAGAAAGTATAGGCTGTTCATAACTCACACACACTCAATGCCGCACACATTTAACGTCGCACACACACTCAACGCCACGAGCAAATATGGATTGAAACGGTGCTTGTTTGGTTATAAAGTAGGGCTCAGGCTTTATTTACTCTTTGGCATAGCGGACTTATTGCTGGCTTTTCACTACAGCATGAATCAAAAGCAACTGCCATATTGACGTCGTTCACACAAAGCACTTTCAAAGCCCAAGCATTTGACTTTACGTATCTTACTCTTAAGCAGGCAGTCACAGACATTGAGGTACATAAATAGGGTTGGCCAGAACCATATATATATGGTTTATATACGGTGGTTTTGGCAGGGAAATCAGCAACTATACGGTCATATACGGGGTATATATACGGTTCTGGCCAACTCTACACATAATCTACGTGGTCAAGCGTTCTCCAGCAGCGTTTAGAAAGAGGTGGACACCTGTTGATCCATCACACTCCTCGCCTTGTGTGGGGCTGTACCAACAGGAGCTCGCCCAAAAAACAAAGAAACAAGACTGAACGCATTGGAGCTGGGTTAGGACGGATTGACAGGCAGGCAGTCACAGACATTAAGCTACATAAATCTGCGTGGTCAAGCGTTCTCCAGCAGCGTTAAGAAAGAGTGGGCACCTGCTGATCTATCACACTCCTTACCTTGTGTAGGGGCAGGCTGTACTAGGAGGAGCTTGCCCAGCGACAAAGCAAAAACAAGACTGAAATAAGACGGGACAACAGGCAGGCCCCTTACCTGGCGTCGGGGCGGGCTGTACTAGGAGGAGCTTGCCCAGCAGGGTCACTCCGTTGCACTGCCGTATGCTGTAGGCAAGGTTGTCATCCTCAGAAATGCGCGTCAGAGCGGTACAAACAAGCTGCGTGTGTAAGTGTGTGTGTGTGTATGTGTGTGTGGGTGTGTGTGGGTGAGTGTGTGTGTATGTGTGAATGCAGGCATAATTGTCGTCCTCAGAAATGCGCGTCAGAGCGGTACAAACAAGCTGCGTGTGTGGGTGTGTGTGGGTGAGTGTGTGTGTATGTGTGAATGCAGGCATAATTATTGTCCTCAGAAATGCGCGTCAGAGCGGTACAAACAAGCTGCGTGTGTGGGTGTGTGTGGGTGAGTGTGTGTGTAGTGTGAATGCAGGCATGATTATTGTCCTCAGAAATGCGCGTCAGAGCGGTACAAACAAGCTGCGTATGTGGGTGTGTGTGAGTGTGTGTGTATGTGTGAATGCAGGCATAATTGTCGTCCTCAGAAATGCGCGTCAGAGCGGTACAAACAAGCTGGGGGGAGGGGTCGGGGTCTGTGGATGTGAATGCAGGCATAGTTGCCGCCATTAGGAATGAATGTGCATCAGCGCAGTACATACAAGCTGTGAGTGTGGGTGTGAGTGGGTGTGCAGGCGTGTTTGCTGTCTTCAAAAATACGCGTCAGCATTGTACAAACAAAGTGCGCAGTTGCAGACCTGTGAGCAAACGTGTGTGCTCCAGCGAGAGTGTGGTGTGCAGGCGTATTTGCTGTCTTTAAAAATGTGCGTCAGCACAGTACAAACAAAGCGCGCAGTTGCAGACCTGTGAGCAAACGTGTGTGCTCGAGCGAGTGTGTGGGTGGGTGGGTGTTTCTGCGTTTGTGAGTGTGTGTGTGTGTGTGTGTGTGTGAATGCAGGCATAGTTACTGCCTCCAGCACCATGTAGGTTACATACCGGACATAGAGTTGGGAGGGGGGCAGTGATTAAAGGCGCCGGAGACGGTCATCTAATGCACACTTTTTCCAGGAGTGGGTGGTGAGTGCATATTATGGGGTACATGAATGATCAATTGTCAATTGGTACTTTCTTTTAAAAAACTGCCTGCAAAGGAGGGTTACTTTCAACACAGATAGCAGACTCAGGTCGGGGTATGCTCAATACAACATCTCTTCCAATTGCGAAAGTAAGGCGCACATGAGCGCGTGCTTGTGATACCATCCCAGATGCCGTCGTTGGCGCATGCGCACACACACACACACACATATACATGCACGCAAATGCACGTGCTTGCGATACCATCCCAGATGCCGTCATTGGCGCATGCGCACACACACACACACAAACACACACACATATATATACGCACGTAAATGCACATGTGCCATTCTGCCAGCCACGCTCTGACATACCGCACCTGCATATCTGTGATGCTTGAGCTTGGTAAGGCGCTGGCCATTGGGTTTGCCGCTAAATCACGGACCACAGAGGCCACAAGGGACAGCAGCACAGGGATGGTGCCAGTCTGTACACACAAGGCAAAGGAAAGAGTAAGTCTGGTTCAGAGCATTCATTCACAGCTGCACTGCAAAGGCAACGAGGGACAGCAGCACAGGGTAGGTATATAGGAGAGCACACGTGGGAGGAGAGGGTTGCAGAAAGGTGCGGACACAGGTATTTCTCAGGTCACGGATCACAGAAAGCTTTTCGGAACAGCTTGCCAGAAAGCAGCACAGGGAAAATAAAAAAATAAGTTCTGGCGAGTTAACATGTGGGAGATGTCATACGTGATGGCAATACATGTTGCAGGCCATACATTGTTGCAGGCCATACATTGTTGCAGGCCATACATGTTGCAGGCCATACATGTTGCAGTCCATACATGTTGCAGGCTATACATTGTTGCAGGCCATACATTGTTGCAGGCCATACATGGTGCAGGCCATACATTGTACATCTCCATGTAGAGATTGCAAGACGACCACGGCAGTGCGCGTGCGCGTGCTTGTGCATGCCAACATTAGGGCAGCGGCCACCCGCTCAGTTTGTGGCCACCAGCAGAGCATGTGCTTAGGCGCATAAATAGGGTTGGCCAGAACCATATGTATATATACGGTGCATATACGGTATTTTTGCAGGGAGTTCTATTTCGCTTGCATCGTGAGATGCATAGGGCTCTGTCATTATTACCAAGGAGAACACAACAACTCAGAGAAACGGGAGAAACGGGAGAAAACTAAAGACTACAATATAAAAAAGAGGCGAAGGAGGGGGGGAAGTATGCTAAAGAGAGAGTTGTGTTCTCCAAGTAATAAATAGAATGGAGAAGGGAAGCAGAAACCGGAGAAAACCAGAAAGTGAGAACATCTCACTTTATGCTACACTTCAAGAACCTGAGTACAGGTGTTTCACACTGAACTCATAAGTTAACCAAATATACGGTCATATATGGTGTATATATACGGTTTTAGCCAACCCTACACATAAACAGTAACAGACAACACAATACAAGTCAGCACGTCCATCTGAAGGCCCTACGTTGTACGTCTCCACCAGCAGAGCATGTGCGCCTGAGCGCATAAACAGTAACAAACAACACAATACAAATGAACACGCATATCTGAAGGCCCTACATTGTACATCTCCGTTAGAGCAGTCCCGCCATTAGCCATGTAGCACACCACGCGCAGCAGGGACTGAGTGAGCGCGGCATCCCTGCTCTGTAGCTGTCCCACCAAGCGACCGGGGCCGTTCATCACCAGCAGCTCCGAAACCACGGTCTCGTGGCGAGCCAGGAGTGCGAGCAGGTCAGCTGTGATGCGGGAACGAGTGGGGTGCAGGAATGTTATGTTTCATGGTGAAGAGTGTGGCTGTGTCACTGTGTCATAAAGCGACCGGGGCCGTTCGTCGCCAGCAGCTCTGAAACCACGGTCTCGTGGCGAGCCAGGAGTGCGAGCAGGTCAGCTGTGATGCGGGAACGAGTGGGGTGCAGGAATGTTAGGTTTCATGGTGAAGAGTGTGGCTGCTTCATAAAACGAGTGTGGCCGTTCATCGCCAGCAGCTCCGAAACCACGGTGTCGTGGCGAGCCCCTCAGCTGTGATACGGGAACAAGTGGGGTGCAGGAATGTTATGTTTCATGGTGAAAAGTGTGGCTGTGTCATAAGGCGAGTGTGGCCGTTCGTCGCCAGCAGCTCTGAAACCAAGGCCTTGTGGCGAGCCAGGCACGTGAGTGGAACAGGAGGCTTTGCTTATTAATTCCTTGTAGATACTTCCACTGCCATCTCACGATGCAAACGGAATAGAAAAGGATGCGTTATTGAGGCAGAGGATAGTGAAATGTTGAATGATTGCCGGACGCTTGGGTTATCGCAACGTTCAGCCGATGGTCTGATCCCCAGCACGTCTTCCTGCCTTGTTTTCTGCTCTCCTTTTGGAGCAAACACCTGCAGCCACTGAACAGCTGTACCTCGTCTTTCCTGTGCGTCGGAGCAAACACCTGCAGCCACTGAACAGCTGTACCTCATCTTTCCTGTGCGTCGGAGCAAACACCTGCAGCCACTGAACAGCTGTACCTCGTCTTTCCTGTGCGTTGGAGCAAGCACCTGCAGCCACTGAACAGCTGCACCTCGTCTTTCCTGTGCGTCGGAGCAAACACCTGCAGCCACTGAACAGCTGTACCTCGTCTTTTGGAGCAAACACCTGGAGCTGCTGAACAACTGTACCGCCTCCACAAGTGCTAGCGGCCCCAAGAATAAGCTGCATTACTGTCAGAAGTGCACTGGTACTGTGTAAGCTCCATTATTGTGTAAGCTCCATTACTGTGTAAGCTCCATTACTGTGTAAGCTCCATTACTGTGTAAGCTCCATTACTGTGTAAGCTCCATTACTGTGTAAGCTCCATTACCGTGTCAGAAGACAAAGTGCATTTCTGTCAATCTGTGCACTGTAGACAAAGTGCATTTCTGTCAATCTGTGCACTGTAGAGTAAGCTGCATTACTGTCATAACTATGCAATGTTACTGTAGACTAAGTGCATTACTGTCAATATGTGCACTGTAGACTAAGTGCATTACTGTCAATCTGTGTACTGTAGAGTAAGCTGCATTACTGTCAAAACTGTGCACTGTGTCAGAAGACACAGTGCATTTCTGTCAATCTGTGCACTGTTTCTGCAGACCTTCCCTTCAAACAACCCATCCGTCTTTTCACGCAATCCTGTTACTGTAGACAAAGCGCGTTCCCAACTGTTTATCTGTGTGCACTGTTTCTGCATACCTTCCCTTCAAACAACCCATCCTCCTTTTCACGCAATCCTGTTACTGTAGACAAAGTGCGTTCCCAACTGTTTATCTGTGTGCACTGTTTCTGCAGACCTTCCCTTCAAACAACCCATCCTCCTTTTCACGCAATCCTACGCACCCTCCCCCCAAAGCACAAATGGCAGCCACACGTTCAAGCACGTCCTCGTTCTTCTCCTCCCTCACCTGCCAGCCGTCTACCGTGTGTGTGTTATTGTTGTGTGTGTGTTTGTGTGTGTGTGTGTGTGTGCGCGTGTGTGTGGCAGGTCGTGGTGTGGAACCGCACACATACAAGATTAACACCGCCCCACAGACTTTCCCGTCTCCTTGACACACGTTGTTTCCTGCTCACTCTCCTCCCTCACCTGCCAGATGTCTTAAAGGCAGGTCGTAGTGGCACATGTTTACATAACCAACACCGCCCCGCAGACTTTCCCGTCTCCTTAACACGCGTTGTTTCCTGCACACTCTCCTCCCTCACCTGCCAGACGTTTTTTAAAGGCCGGTCTTATTGGTGCATGTTTGCAAATTCAACACCGCCCCACAGACTTTCCCGTTTCCTTGACACGCGTTGTTTCCTGCACACTCTCCTCCCTCACCTGCCAGACGTTTTTTTAAGGCCGATCTTATTGGTGCATGTTTACATAACCATCACCGCCCCACAGACTTTCCCGTCTCCTTGACGTGCGTCTTTTCCTGCACACTCTCCTCCCTCACCTGCCAGACGTTTTTTAAAGGCCGGTCTTATTGGTGCATGTTTGCATAATCAACACCGCCCCACAGACTTTCCCCTCTCCTTGACACGCGTTGTTTCCTGCACACTCTCCTCCCTCACCTGCCAGACGTTTAAAGGGCAGGTCGTAGTGCTGCAAGATGTGCAGCACCACATCTAGGCTCTCCGTGTTGGTGATGAGCAGGAAGTGTTCCATGTGGGTGGCGAAGCCGATGAGGGCCACCAGGACCAAGGGCAGCACAGTGGGATCTGTGCAGTGTGTGGATGCGCATAGGGTAGGGTATGCAGTATGCAATTGCGGTTATGAGGATGGAGGGCGAAGCCGATGGGGGCCACCAGGACCAAGGGAAGCACAGTGGGATCTGTGCAGTGTGTGGATGCGCATAGGGTAGGGTATGCAACTGCGGTTATGAGGATGGGTGGCGAAGCCGATGAGGGCCACCAGGACCAAGGGAAGCACAGTGGGATCTGTGCAGTGTGTGAATGCGCATATGGTAGGGTATGCAGTATGCAATTGCGGTTATGAGGATGGAGGGCGAAGCCGATGGGGGCCACCAGGACCAAGGGCAGCACAGTGGGATCTGAGCAGTGTGTGAATGCGCATATGGTAGATATGCAATTGCGGTTATGAGGATGGGTGGCGAAGCCGATGAGGGCCACCAGGACCAAGGGAAGCACAGTGGGATCTGTGCAGTGTGTGAATGCGCATAGGGTAGGGTATGCAGTATGCAATTGCGGTTATGAGGATGGAGGGCGAAGCCGATGGGGGCCACCAGGACCAAGGGCAGCACAGTGGGATCTGAGCAGTGTGTGAATGCGCATATGGTAGATATGCAATTGCGGTTATGAGGATGGGTGGCGAAGCTGATGAGGGCCACCAGGACCAAGGGCAGCACAGTGGGATCTGTGCAGTGTGTGGATGCGTATAGGGTAGGGTATGCAGTATGCAATTGCGGTTATGAGGATGGAGGGCGAAGCCGATGAGGGCAACAGAAGCTAAGCGCAGACCTGTGGGATACCGGCAGTGCTACTGTACGAGCCAAGAGGAAGACTGTGCATCTCTGGCCGTGTGGGTGAGCAGATTATGCAAGCAATGACAAATACGTAGGGTTGGCCAGAGCCATTTGTATACGGATATACGGTGTGTACACGGTGTTTTTGGCAGGGAAATCACCAATATACGGTCATTTACAGTGCATATTTTGCCAAGCCTATGAATACGGGTGCAGGAGCACGAGGGGCCACCATAATGAAAGAAGATTCAGTAAATAGGGACAGTGTGACGATGTGTGTGTGTGTGTGTACAGTGTGGTGAAAAGGAAACACAGACCACCAGAGGGGGCTGGCTGAGCCAAAAAAAAGGGTCTTTTTAAAATGTGAATTGAGCACGTGCACCCTAAGTTGCTATGTTTAAGCTTAGCACCCAGAGGCAGGCGTGCTCTGAATTTTTATTTGCACCTAAGCTTGAACATAGCAACTTAGGGCGCACGTGTCTGATTTTCTGCGGCGTGGACCCCACTTTTCACCACAAAATCTTCACAGATCACCCACTCCACCAAATGGCATACTTTCGTGTGGTATAGAGTTGTTGTAATAAACAAATATGATTGCAAAAAAAAACAAGTGAAAAGATGAATTGCGTGGTGATGTGGCTCAACATGTGCTGTTTTCCCATAGAAAGGCCCAAATTAGGGTTTGGGCAGTCAAGGTGAGCTTTGACCCCCGTCAATTTGCGCACACTGTGACTTACATGGATATAAGTACATCCTCGTGCAGCTTACAATATCAGCTTTCAATTTAAGCCAGGATGGTTTCAGTTGGCTGAGTGGGCAGTGAATGGCTGGATTCAGAGTGCAAAAATGCACATTTTCAGGCATTTCCTCAGTCAACCCCCTCTGACAGACCACCAGGATTATATTTAGTGAGTGTGTTTGCCAAACTGTGTGCAGGTGTGTGTATGTGTGTATGTGTGTATGTGTGCGTATGTGTGTGTATGTGTGTATGTGTGTGTATGTGTGTGTATGTGTGTGTATGTGTGCGTGCGTGTGTGCGTGTGTGTGTGAGAGCCTGTGTGTGCGGTGACAAAACAGTAGGTACAAATCATACAATGATGATGGTGAGCACCATCAGGCATCAGGCATCAATGATTTCATTATGCACAGGTAGCACCCGCTGACTGGTGACCACATACACACACGTACACACACACACGCGCACACACACGTACGCACACAAGCACACTGTGCTTCACCCAGGTGGCCTGTGGTTCATTTTCAACACATACGCACATACACACACAAACAAACAAACACACAGGCACAAACAGACACCGCATCATACACACGTGCAAGCACACACGTAAGCATGCGCACAAACACATACACACGCACACACACGCACACACACACGCTTGCACACCCACGCACAGACGCAAGCATGCACACACACACGTGCAAGCACACACGCGCAAGCACACACGCAAGCACACACACACACGCACACACACAATTGCACACTCACGCACACACAGTGTATCAGCCTCACCATTTGAGTGGAGCAGCCGAAGTAGCACATGCTGCACCTGGCACTTGACGAGCTCATCCAAGCCCCACTCCTCCCCTGCCAACCGCTTCACGATAGACGCAATCTCAGTGAGAATCTCGACCTGTGCATGCAAGGTTTAAGTGGGGACAGGGTGTTTCAGACAGGATATTGTAGCATATATTGTAGACAAGATATTGTAGACAAGATATGTATATATATATTGTAGACAGGATATATATATTGTAGACAAGATGTTGTAGCATAAAAGCCAAAGAGACACTCTGTGCATGCAAGGTTTAAGTGGGGACAGGGTGTTTCAGACAAGATATTGTATAGCATAAAAGCTAAAGACACTCGACCTGTGCATGCGGACAGGGTGCTTAAGACAAGGTATTGTAGAATAAAAGATAAGGAAATTCGACCTGTGCATGCGGACAGGGTGCTTAAGACAACGTATCGTAGAATAAAAGATAAGGAAATTCGACCTGTGCATGCGGACAGGGTGCTTAAGACAAAGTATCGTAGATTTAAAGATAAGGAAATTCGACCTAAGCACGAAAGGCTAAGGTGGGACAGCATGTTAACTTGCCAAGTATTAAAAAACATAAAGACATTTGGCATGTGCGTGCAAGGTTTAGGTGGGAGACAGGATATTTGAATAAAGGCTTGTCAGAAAGTAACGCACGGAGGAAGCAATAAACAACACAGACGGTGATGCACCTAGAGGAATGAAAGGAGAGGAAGGGCCTGTGATTATGAGGACCTATACGTAGGGTTGGCCAGAACCATATATATACATAGGGTGGGCCAGAACCATATATATACGTAGGGTTGGCCAGAACCATATATATACATAGGGTTGGCCAGAACCATACATTTATAGGTATATACGGTGTACATAGTACATACGGTAATTTTAGCAGGGAAATCACCATACATACGGTCATATACGGTGCAGATATACAGTTCTGGCCAACCCTATATATACAGTGTGTACGGTATTTTGGCAGGGAAATTACCAAATATACGGTCATATACGGTGTAGATATACGGCTCTGACCAATCATACTTATGTACGTCAAGGAAAGACACCCGCCACAAGCGTTTGAGTGGACATTAGCGCCAGAGCCCCACCAAAGACTCGCACTCTCTAATTGGAAACATGTAGCAAAAGAGCGCGCTTTGATTTAGTGGACTGCCTCAACCTAGCAGTGAATGAACTTCCCATGGCACCCGGTCACGTGTGGCTCCTGCTCTTCCTTGATAATGTGACTGTAACGATACATATACTCTCCAAATGTCCAGACCAGTATCTCAGACTCAGGCGTCTACTTTTACAATGGTATCGAAGGCTGGACCTGACCTAGTGCTGGAGCAGTCATTGACAGTGCACGCAATTTAGCCTTGTCCTGTTTAGCCTGAAGTCTGCAGAATGGTTTTCCTCTTTTGTTGGCCAGCTCGGTGCTCGCACCTGAAAGGGCGTGATGCTCCCAGAAAAGTGCGCACTAGCTTCCTTGTCAAAGACTGAGCAGATGCCCTGCACACAGGCAAGCAGCACAAGTGGGCCCTTGGATGCACATGCAGTGACCGCAACAGGGGTGTACTTAACAAGTTGAGCACAGATACCCTGCACGTGGCGATGTAGCACACACACCAGGAGGTGTGCTGTTTGATGCATACGCAGCATCACAAAACATGGCTGTACACTGTCTTGGCACAGATGCCCTGCACGTGGCAATGTAGCACACACCAGGAGGTGTGCTGTTTGGTGCATATGCATCATCACAAAATGGGGGTGTACCTCTGTCGGAGCAGAGATGCTTATGTTTGAGCACAGATGCTTATGTTTGAGCACAGATGCCCTACCACAATAATGGGACCCTCCATCTCCAGCTCCAACCTACTCTCTTCATCGACACTAAAAAAACGACGCCACACCGTGAGTGCCTTATTACACAACCTTTTGACGCTCTTAGCCAACACAGCATCAAACACAACGCAGCACCTCGACCGCCTCCTCTTCCACATTTAATGTGTGTACACTCCACAGGATAAAGAAAGGTTATACTTGTCAACAAACTGCATCAAACATAACGCCACACCTTGAGTGCCTCCACGTCTAGCCTGCGTCTCAGGGCCTCGTCCCTTGTAAGCAGGCGCACGCACTGGAGGACCTGCAAAAGCACACACACACACACACACACACACACACACACACACACACACGCATAGGCAGTAATGAGCACAGTTAGTAACACAATTGTAGCGCAAGTACACCCTGCAATTACAATACACCTATGGACACAGTGAGTGGAGGACTTGCAAGAGTACACAGACACACACGCACACACACACACACACACACACACACACACACAGACAGCTAGGTACACACAAACAGGCACACAAAAAAGATGCATCAGCACACAGGATTCGTTTGGTAAGCCAATGCAATTGACTTTGAGACATAGGACGTGGAGGAACTGTGCAAATTGTTCAAGCACAAACGAACAGGCAATAATAAACGCAATTATGGAACTCACACAAGAAGTGCATACGCATTACGTGCAAAAAATGATCACAGTTTAGGCACAAATTCAGTGCACGCACCCGAGCCCCTTAAAGGCACACACGTACAGTAGGAAAACAGTTAATACCGTAAAGGCACATACACATATGCATTACACACAAAACACACCTGCATTAGGTGCTCTGGACGCATGGCAGTTCGCCACTGGACAGGCTTTAGGCGATGCGTCACCTGGCGTGTGCATGTGTGCGTGCGCGTGTGTATGTGTGTGCATGTTTGTGTGTGTATGTGAGTGCATGGGTGTGTATGAGTGTGTATGTGCGTTTGTGTGTATGTGTGGGTGTGTGTGCATTTGTGTACATATGTAGAGTGTGTAGAAGAAGTGGATGAGTGCTGTCAGGTAATGTTTGCAATCACAAAGGACACATGTTGCTGAATTTGACGATGTGCATTTTTGTTTCAAGTATGCACCGGACTGATTAGAGGAATCGGTGTTGCAGTTGGGTAAAAAGGGTGCAACTGCAACACTCTCTCTCTCTCTC
>Ga0307947_1000847_pt1 | contig 23039 bp, 24 predicted proteins | sample OrgLakmetagen232_FD_201840 | JGI IMG/M metagenome (GOLD analysis project Ga0307947, IMG submission 201840) | Saline water microbial communities from Organic Lake, Antarctica - #232 | ecosystem: Environmental > Aquatic > Non-marine Saline and Alkaline > Saline | place: Antarctica: Organic Lake...
CTGCTGAAATTCCTCAACACATGTTTGTCCAGATCCTTGTACAAGTAGGAGGGGATAGAAAATGGAGAACCTCTAGGACCACTCTCAGAACTCCCACACCACTTGTGATACGTCACTGCTTTCTTGTCTACTGCGTGAGGACATGAAAAATCAGCTTCCCTCCACACCTTCAAATGTCTGAAACGCAAATCGCAAATGAACTCTTGCATGGGAACCTGTATGGCTCTCAGCAGTTTCTGTTGAAAATTGCACTACTTTGCAGTCCATTGAACGCATTCGAGACTTGAGCAGACCAGCAAGAACTATCAAAAGAAGCAAGATGCAAATCTGCCTTCGGCACACGACGTAGAGTCTCACTGTTCAATGTTTGGTACTGATACATGAAAAAATAACGTGTTTCTCATCTTGAATATAATCCCCGCACAAATTGTAACACGTGCACTCCTGTCCGGACTCCTGCCATATAAACCAGTTTCACACTTCAACCCATATAAACCAGTTTCACACTTCAACCCATATAAACCAGTTTCACACTTCAACCCATGCATGTCCTCAAATCCTGAACCAAGCTACGTTCCTCATGACACTTTTGCTCAGAGCTATCTTCAAATACTTCGGCAAGACAAATGGTGCACGTGCATCAAAAACCGACCGGTCTCTCAGGCAAAGCAAACCAGTTGTGATAAGCCACAGACTTTTTTAAGCAAGAGCAAGGATTTTGACCATGTGCCTCCCTCCAAACGGCCTGATGCCTGAATCTTAAGTCTGCGCAAATTAAAAATATCCAGCTTCCTGCATTGTAATTAGTCGATTCTGTATACAGTGCCATTCTGCAAATCACCAAAAGCATCCTTCATCTGTCTAGTCCAACAATTAGAAGCACCAGAATTCCCAAGGGAAATATCTGCTCTCATAACATCGCGCAAAGTATTGCTGTTTGAATCAACCATCCTGTTCCAAAATTTGATAGCTGACTTGAACCAGTAATATTGCAAGGGTTCCTGCGCGCATTCTCGAAGCACACACCCGTTTGCAGAAGTATACTTTATTCCCAAAATTCTCGTTAAAAACGCCATGTGTGCGACCTGCAAAGGGTTGCTGAAACCATTGTCATGCTTCAGAAATTGCGTAGACCAAATCTGACTGGCATACATGCCAGCTGACAAGAACGCATATGTCTTGAAAAGCCACAACATACAACATCGCATGAGGTCTGTCAGAAATTCTCTTCAGTTCTCCAAGTGTCTTTCCCTGAGGTCCCCGACAAAACGACAGATACGATTAATAGGCTCACGGTTCATCAGCTTCTGTTTGAACATGCATGTTTGGTTGCAAGCCATCCATGGCTGAAATGATTGGGAGGACCAGCAGTCAGGAGACCTGAAGCTCAATCGCATGTCAGCTTGCAAAACCTTTCTCTTGCATTTATGTGCACCATGAGGAGTGGTGTCTCTCTGACTCCAATGGTTACAATGGGGGATGTCCTTCAGCCAGGTTGTCTGGCTGGCTGATCGGCTGCTGACTGGTCTCGGCCAGCCACAAAAAAATCCATAAGTTGGTTGTTGAGCTGTTGCAAAAAGGGTTGGGCTGCTGAAAAGTCCTCAAGGCGTAAACAGAAAGGAAAAATGTTTCCTCAGCTAACAAGCTCGATGGTCTTGGCAAATTAAAAGAGCATGCACCTCGTTCTGAACATGCTCATCTTCACCAGGATATTGGTCACAAACGCGAGAACCGTCTTCAAACCACGCTGCTGCCTCAACTTTCAAAGTATGCGCACGCAAGTGGAGTCTACTTACATTGCGCATAACATGTTTATCATGCGTTGTCTACATAGATATAGGCAGTAACAAACGGATGACCATACAAAATCTCCAGATTCCTGAAACAGCTGAAGCAGAATTGTTCCCAAATGGCTCTTCCCACCCCGCTTCCCAGATAAAGACAGATTTACCTCCAGCCGCCCAGGTTTTGTGCTGGTTACTCCCATCGCTGCAAAAACACAAAAAATACAAACTAATGTAGGGGGGTGGATTCTTCGTAGTGGCAGGGGGCAATTGACTGGGAGCACCCCAGCAGCACCGCCAGCCACCTGTAGAGTCACCAACCCCAGACAACACTGACCTAAAGACCTCAGCAAACCTCGGCGTGGCATCCACCTCGTAGAGATCAAGTATTGTGAAGACACCATCCAGACCTCGAGGTCGGTGACAGTGCCAGACTTCGAGGAGGACGCTCAGAACCAGCTGAACGCTGCAAAGGAACAGCACAAGGAACTCTGCAGCATTCTCCAAGGAGCCTCCGTTACTCTCCACTACATCATCCTTTTGGGTGTGGGTGGCACCATCTACAACACTCACACTCTGAAGCCTTTCAAGGAACTGGGTCTTGATTCTCAAAGAGTTAAGAAGCTTGCCTCCAAGCTCCATGTGCACTCTGTGAACTCTGCTGCTAAACTTGTCCATACCAGACATGCCCTTTCCAGTACTATTACCAACGCTCATCAGGAGCCGATTTCAGGCCAAGCCTGCAACCCTCTTGATCCCAATTAATTTTTCTTTCCTTATCGCGGTGGAGGAGCTTTACGGTACTCGGTACCAAAGTGCCTCCTTTTCCTTAATTAATGTGGCTGGGGAGTGGTTTTCACTGCCTGCGTAATTATTTCAAGCATACTATTGAAAAGCTTGACAGCTGACCGAATCCAGTAGAACTGCAATGGTTTGTGTCCACATTCTTGAAGTACAGCCCAGTTTGTGGTAGACCGCTTTACACCTAACGTGCCCTTCAGAAAATGCAAATGAAGCGTAGACAGCGAGCTAGAGAACTCCCTGCCTGCCTGCAAAAAACCAGTACCCCATACATGACTACCATACGTGCCAGCAGAAATAACATACGTCTTAGCGAGCCACAAAAAAGTGTGCGGCCTGTCTGCCAAAGCGTGTTCACACACAAATCTACGTATCCTATAGGCAGAGGCAAGAAAAGGACGGGATGACGGGATGCATGTTCAGCAGACTTAGCCATGTTCAAGGTCCTGTAGAAAACCATGCCCAGATACCTAAAAGAATCTTTGTGATGAAGGGTGGCACCGCCAACATCAAAAACAGGAACGTTTTCACCATGATTTGCATATCACGGGGCTCATTAGTCAGCAAATTCAAATCGTCTGCATACAACATGTGTGAGACGTGCACACCCGCGGTTCCGGTGATGGCCTCTGATACCCCTTCAGCAATGTCGTCGATATCGTTAATGTAAAGGGAAAAAAACAGGGGGGACAGGGGGCAGCCTTGTTTTACCCCACGAGTCGGATGCACACGAGCAGTCTTATCACCATCCTTCAAGACATACTCATTACGGTTGTACATGTCTTGAATCACAGACAACAAAGGCGCAGGCATGCGAGTACGCCTAAGGTGTTTCCATAATGCATCCCTTGGAATGGTGTCATAGGCTTGCTTAAATCAATTAAAGCGGCGTCTAATCTAGGCGACCCATTGGGTTTAATTGTTCGTGCAGCATGTTGTAAACCGAAGAATGAACATGTGTTGCAAAGTGTTACAGCCTGGGTACGGCCTAGGTACGGCCTGGGTACGGCCTGGGTACAGCCTGGGTACGGCCTGGATAAAAACCATTTTGTGTCAGGGATCTGATCAGTTGCCACACACCACTCAGTAAGCAAAGAGCGAACAACAGTGGCATACATATGGTACATAGTGCCACCATGACAGCCAACATGCGGTAATTGTTGGGGTCCAAAGGTGGTCCTTTTTATACAGACGGCTAAGCTTTGCTTGCTTCCAGCACGCAGGGATGCAGGCCTTATCATACAGCAGATTGAACAACTGAGCAATGTAAGGCGCTAAGACGTCAACACATGCTGACTCCAAGAATCCGTTTCATCATGTCAAAAGTCATTTCTGTATGGGGTTATCCATCCCTCTGCCTTATCGTAGAAAGGGAGTAGCCCATACGTGACTCACATACATGCTGGCAGGAATTGCGTACGTCCAGCAAAGACAGATGTGAGCTTGTTATCTGTTAGCAAGATCATGGCTCTTGACGAAACGCTTGACTTTCCTAAACCATGCTGGCGTCATTTACCTTAATTAAATTGGAAAGTGCCAACCATGAATGATCGCTAAGCTGCGTCAGCTGCAAGACCTGTCTGTCACAGTGTACACAGCATACCGAGGTTTTTGAAGGTCCCTGAGTAAGGGAGAGTTATTAGAGAAAAGAACGAAGATAGTGCAAACATCACCGGCATGGATTAGAAAAGGGTATTTTTTGTGTTCTGCACCACCCAATGGATGCAGAGGAACACAACATCCCACCTGGAGAATTGAATTAGGAGAAGCTTTTCAATGGGGATCAGGTGGTTGGGAGGCAGAAGCCTGCACACCACCAGGAGTATTGCTTAGATATTTGTAGGGGTTGTGTTCAATGCCTCGCCTCATCTGTACGATTTTTGTTGCGTATCTGATTGCATGTACACCAGTAACTTCGAGGCTGTGGAGTGGGTTCCTTGTGTGGCTGCTGTAGATGGTGCCTGTTGCTCCTAGCAGGATGGTGTGAAAGGGTTTTATGGTGTCCGAGTAAGCGAGCTTCCTCGAGGCATTAGCAGCTTATGCTGTTCTTGTGTCTTTTCTGCTTGTTCAGTAGGGGAAGTGTCTACACAGTACTTGCTTTCTATCAAATGTCATATAATGTCACATTATACGGAACACCACGTGTAGGGGAGCTGTGTTCCATCAAAGAAAAGGGGAGGCAGACAGGTTCCAGGCCTGGAGTTGAAGCACATCACCTCAGACTTCTGGGTGTTTACTGTCAAGGACTTCTTTTGGGCATGAAATCTCAGTTTGTTAAAGCATGGTCTGTAGCTCGTTGTGATCAGCAATTGTAAGGGAAAGATTATGCTAACCGCATGTGGGTCACCGTAAAATGCCCGTGATCGCGCCCTGCACCCCTTCAGCCAGGCTTTTGACGTCATTCAAGTAGATTGAAAAGAGGAGGGGGGAGAGGGGGCATCCTTGTTTGACACCTAAAGATGGTTGCACATTTGCTCTTTTGTCCCCATCCAGCATCGTGTACTCACCAGCGTGATACAAGCCCTGGAGGATGGACACAAGATGTTGAGGCATCTGACAGTAGTTCATGTGATCTCACAACTTGTCTCTTGGAATCAAATCGTACGCTTGTTTGAAATCAACGAACACAGTGTATAGGCGTGATGATCCCCCTTGCAGTTTCTGGGCTGCCCTCAAGTGCCCAAGGATAAACAGAAGGTGCAGTGTGCTTCTACCAGGATCAACCGACCGCATTGAATCAAGGAGGGGAATCATCTCCTGTGTGTTTTGGGCACATAAATAAAGGAAGCACTGTCACACTGAGAATACCAAGAATGAGGGAGGCAATTATTATCATACATAAAACTCATGTGTGAGTAACAGCAAATGCACTACGAGAGGGTCTGGAACATCAAAAATGGACTACTTCACTCTCTTGCTGCGGTCCCTGCCGTTAGATGAGCTCTGAACCAGCAGGCACCTGGCTAAGACTGTAAAATCGTGTACAAAGAGCGAAATTGAGAGGGATACAACGGCGTGCAGGTAGGCCTCACTACACACTAAGTAGGGCGCCGGCAACCAGCAGCAGCACCATCTCCATCTCCACGGGGGCTCCTACGCGGGTAGGCTAATGGGTTTAGCTGGGGGGGGGAGGGGGGGTTTGCCCATTGGAGCTCAGCCTCTTTCTTCAGTGCTGGCCAGGAGGGCTTTTAGCTGCTCTCTTAGTTGTGGCGCCCCTCGTCTTGGCCTTTTAGTGGGTCAAGGGATTGGATGGTCCATGGTTTTGCCAAAGCCTCGTCCTCTCTAGCGCGTGCCTGTCCCCTAGTGAGCGTGTGAGTTGTGCTGCCTGGCTGGTGTTGATGCAGCCGTCTGTGCTGCCTCACCTTCCTTGCTTGTTGGTCAGCTACGCTCTTTGCAATATATGTCGTTTTGATGCTACCTCACCCCTCTACCCCTTGCCTGATTTCCCTGCCCGTCTGTCTGTGTAGGATTCGCTTTTCTTTTTGACTTTGGGGAGAGTAGGTCGTAGACCGCTGCTCCGTGCCCAGGATCCTCAAGTTAGGGTTTAGCCCTTCCAAAGAAACCTCTCTCCCCTAAAGGTTTCCCGTGAGGCTGTTCTGTTTAGCTAAGTCTAGGTTTTGCGCTCTTTAGAGGGGTGTCTAGAGGGATAAAAATTATGTTAGGGGGAGTTGTGTTGGAGCCTGTTTTGGCGCACCAGTCATTTCTATGGCTTAGTTTGCTCTTATCCTGGCTGGCTCCTAGCTTCTCTTGCCTCCGTGTCTGGTTGCTCTTTTAATAGTGTAGGTATCCAGGCCTCAGTTTTTTCAGTGTACCCTCTTTTTTGCCCTGCCACTCTAGTCTTCCTCGCACACTTTTTCTTTCTTTCTTGGATCCAACTTTTTCCGCCTGAACCTTCTCCCCCTAAAGGCCTCCCCCCTTGCCTCCTTTTTCCTGTCCAACCAGCCTCTCTTGCTGCCCTTCTTCTTTCAATTTTCCTTTATTTTCTCACGTAGTAGGGAGTTTGCTATCTCCCCTTGATCTATGTAATACCCTCAAAATCACTAAGAGGAAAATTAGGAAGTTCCTCCGCGGCTTACTATTGCCTTGCTTCTTGTTCTGCTCTGGATGTAAGCAACTGGATTTATTCTCTATAATGAAGGTGTTTTATAGCAGACAAAGGAGTTGGATAGCAATTAAGCCTGTCAGATAGGACCAACTACCAAAAACTCAGAAGGAGAAGAGCAGTCACAAAGAGACTGCCTGGGAACCAGGCTTACAAATTTGCAGAAAGCAATGGGGACAACCACCATCTACCGTACAGACTTTATATCACCGCGCAAAAATATCGTTTTTTGCCCTGCGGGGTGACTGCGCGCACGAAAAATATCTATTTATTTTGGGGGTGCGGGATTGAAAAACGGGGATTTTTGGCGTATTTTGGAGCCTGTCAGGCAAAAATCCCTGTGGGTTGGTGTAAATTAAATATTTCCAGGGTGCGGGGTTGATGCGGGAGTGTGAAACTAAAATATTTTTCTGGGGCTGCGGACTGAACCCAAGTCTGTACGGTAATAACGTCTTCCACCGCTCAGCTCTTCTTTTTCTGGTTGATTCCCCTTGCAGTTTCCTGTCTACTGTTTCCTGAATACTTTGCTGTATAGCCTCTGGGTTTTTTAAATTGTGTCACACAATGTTTTTGCAAAGGCTGAAGCCACTCAGCAATAAATTATGGAGCCACAGACGATAGCTAAAATCTTTACACATGTTACTCGCGAGGGTCGGCCAGGATTGTGTGTGTACTCGGTATAAGACCGTATATTTGGTGATTTCCCTGCCAAAAAGTACCTTATACTATACATACACCGTGTATTTGGTCCTGGCCAACCCTGCAGATATTTGACATTTAGAAGAGCAGCGAGGTTCCTATTCTGTCTCCTTGACCGATTTTGTTGTTAAAAGCATCTGAGTCAGCTTGTCGGGCGATCAATAAGCTCTTGACTTTAAAGGCATGGCACTCTGAAAACCATTCCAGAAATATATCAACAATAGGTGCTGAATAGCAAAGTCCATGTAGTGTGCTTCCTGGGCGGTGCTCTTTGTTCAGGGCTCTGGGTAATCGCATCCTGAATGCGCCACATCTTTCAGCACGGTCGTGTCTAAGCCCATATCTTCTGCTTTTTGAACCATAACCGCCTTGCTCTCGTTTGTCGGAGCCCTTGAAAAGAGCCAAAGACCTGTTTGAAAAATGGCAGTACACCACGAGGGATATAAGCAAATAAAAGCCAGAGGAATGGCTACGGTTTAATCTATATTCAAGTAAATCTACTTATTCTGTGGGTACAGCATCCCCCTTTTTACCCTTACCTCCAAAGTACTGCTCCTCAAGCGGCCCTGGCTGCCCTGTACGGCAGCCCTTTCCTGTAGGAACAGACGGCGCCCCTCCAGAAATGATCGCCCACTCATAGGACACGCTGGTATTTGAGGAGCCTGAGGGGAAACCAGGTCTGGGTTATTACGAGCCTTTCGGTCAATTATAATCACTTAATTCTCTGCAGCATGTGGGGAAAACCTTTGCATGTGGGCAAGTGACCTACATGAATCTATCTTTGCAGTATCTCTTTGAGCGAAGTGCTATTGCTTCTTCCTCGATGCCGTACATTGCAGCCTCATTCACCTGTCGCTACTATCCAGTATGGGCCAAAGGCTTCAAGAGCCATTCCAAGGCGCAGAATTGGCAACAAGGCAGCAGGTCCAACACGCAACTTGGAAGGATCGCTTGAGCTGCGTTGCGTCTCATTATCTGCGTCTAGTGGCACGGCCACAAGCTCAAACCTGTGCGTTAGGAAAAAAAAAAGCGGCTTGAGCTACTTTAAAATCGTAATCAGCTACATAGATCCCCAAACTCTTTGTACTTGCTTTTCCGCACTAAAGATTGTCTGCCAATTACCAACTTGGTAACAAAATGGCGCAAAATGATGAAGCAATGAAGAGAGTAACGTAGTATTTGTATTTGCTAGGCATTCACCCTGAATCCCCCTTAGTGCCAACAGGGGGGCCTGTTGTGGATCCTTGGTTTGCAGAATTGAAGACTTGCAAACCTTCCTGTGTGAAACATTTGGTGAAAATAACAACAAATGTTTAACAGTGCTTGCAGAACACGGGGTGGGTACAAACGCTTCATTTGACATGCCTAACTAACTTGTGTACAATACAAGAAAAAAGGTTGCGGCTGTACAACGAAAGCTACCTGAAGATTGTTTTCATTTATGGGCAAGTAGCGGGCGCGCACACAGTAAAGCTCGTCCTCAGGCTGATAAACCAAAGGAGCCTGCCAAAGGCCGGTAAAGAGAATGGTATAATTGTGCTTTTTTGAAGGATTGTCCAAGCTCTAAACCTCGATTACCATAGAGCCTTGCGACTCTGTCAGCTGCGCTGCCAAACCTGTTTAGACACACTCCTTCCAGAACTTCCAACATCCCTCATCGTGTATCGGGATGAGTCATGTGATGATCAGCTAGTCGGTTGGAAGTATCTGTCTGTTTTGTTCAATAAACCTGGATGACGAGTTTTCTGGCCACGCTTGCAACCCTCCTGATACCCCTCAAATTTCCTTATGCTTTTGCTTTTTGGTGGAAGAGTTTACAATGCTAGTTGCCTTCAGTTTTTCCTATTGTTTATGGCGGTAGTTTCTAAAGGAAAAAAGAAGGGGCCTTAGGCCAGTGTCAAGGGAAAGAGAAATTGTCGGCTTACACCAAAAATGTTCACAGCTATCATAGGCTAAAGGAGAACTTAAAGCGAACAAAAACTGTCTTAGACCTAAATAGAATGGATATGATTTTGGCAGAGGGGTTAATATTATAGGGGCAATTACTTACACACCACTTGAACAATTAGACCAGTCTAGCTTTGGACCAAATCCAATGTCACAAGCCGCGAGAGCACGTGCTTAGATCCTTGTAAGTCACTCTGTGTATAGGATCACAAAACTACATGCAACATAGGGCATTTTTACCCTGGATGGGTGCTGTTCATTGGAAAAGAGGATATTTTGCATGTTTCGCCAACTTCTTAGTCTTTTCATTCCATTCAATCTGACATATCTTTTTTTTCTTGCCAAAACTCCAAAATACTGAGTAGGTATCACTGAATCGTCGGTGCTGCAGGTGGTGTGTTTGGCAGCAACAAGTAGGGTTCACGCCTTAGCTTCCTACGCTCGTGCCTGTGACTGGCACTGTTCAAGCTCAGCTGCTGCTCGGAAATCATGCTTAACAGTCACGAGCTTGAAAATTGCCAGTCATGGGGCACACACCCTAGGAGCATACAAAAATCACACATTTTGGGCCTCAGTGTCTCCCCTCTGAGTTGGTTGCAAACCGAGGATTGGCATGGCCCTGAATATCGCACGCACAGATCTTTCTACAAAGCTTGGCCACCTTACTTGAGAAAGGACAAACCACGGCGCTTCAATAAAGGCAGACAGGTTGAAATGTTGAACGCTATCAAATCCTGGAGGAGGGCAAGTCTCTGAAACGGCAATTAGTGAAGCATACACAATGAGAAATGAGGCAATTGCAGCTTGCAAGCAGAAGGGGTCCAGACTGAAGAGACCAGCGTCATTTCCGTATGTTAGTTATTTGCAGTGCTCATGCCAAGGCTGCAGCGCAGCAATGTGGAATTAAACTCAAAGCTATACCGTGCTGTAATAGGTGAATAGGGTGGCAGGTAGATATTGTATGGCCAATGGAAAGGCAGCTAGATTGATGTACTTTGTGCGTGCATACACCAATGAACACATGCACTGCATTACATTTCTAGCGTCCACCAATAAGGGCGCATGTTTTGGGATCCAATTACTGCCTCCAATGCACTGTGAGCATTATGTCCTTGAAAGGAGTGTCTTCGACTACAATGGCCTAGATTTTGCCTAACAATTTACTTCATCATTTCACAATGCGACCTCGCACCTGCCCCAGCCATTTGGGAGTACCCGGAAGACAAGAAAAATACGGCGAACGCCCAAATGCGCCTCATGATCTTTCTATCACTCTGCAAAATAATGTTTTTCACTATAATATCGATCACACGCACGAAACACAATTCGCCCGTTCTCCCTTGGACCGTTTAAAAAAAGTATATAACATTGTAAATTTGAAAATTGCAGTAGAGAAGGATGCAAGCTGCAACGAAAGCAACGCACGAGAACTGGGACGATGTGGCTGTGGCAAAGGTGTGAAAGCAGGAAAAGGAAATGTGCACACCAAGCCAGAAGCAAGCAGAACACAGAAAAGACCTGTGCCTTGTAATCAATCGCACAGGTCCAGCCTCAGCTGCAGCAGGGATCCTCCAAGCTTGGGCCCCTCTACTGGACCGTCTCGCTGAACCCTACCAACTACGACATGCTCATCTTCCGCACGCTTAATCAGATCCTCAAAATGCCAGCGCATAACGAAGACCATCTGGCAGGTACTACCACCCTCGTAGTCACGTTCACTAATTGGCACCCTTAACAGCGCACTTTTCGCCTATTCTGCCACATTCATGTCGTGCCCTTAACCTTTGCAACCATCTCCCTGTATTACACGAGAAGCGTTTATGGACATACTACATAGATCTTGCTATTAAACCCAGAGATCAGTACAATTTACAATACTCGCATGTTTAAAGTACTCAGGTACCTTTCCTCCAGAGCAGAAAATAAGGCAACCTGAGTTGTTCCAAACGATTTCTTTTGTATAAAACTGAAATTAGAAGGTGACAGGCGAGTGTAAGTGAAGTAAGAATGCACGTTGCGTGCATTCGCTCATCCACATGTCATATTCATCACTTCCTGTTTACCTAAATGACATAATGAATCAGGGCTGTGGTATTTTCATGTGCAGCGGCTATCCGGGATGAGTTGATGCCAGCCCGGTCTTGGTGGTTGAAAAACATCCCATGGGCCCCCATGCAGCTGAAGAACACCCTTGAGAACCGCTTTTGGGGTGTTCCAGGGTGAGGGGGCTTGGTGCAGAAGAAGGATGCAGATCTGCAAAGGGGATTTTAGGGGCGCTTGCTTCCAATAATTTGTGAAAGCACAGCACATACTCTGTGCCAGTTGTATTTATGCACCTCATAATGAAATGCATGAACAACGTGTGAGCATTATTCATACTCTGCGCCATCGTGCAGGTGCATAAATTTCATTGATGCACGAACCAAGTGGATCGACACCGCAGTCAAGAGCGCTGTGAACTTAGGGGTAATCAAGCAGGTGAGAGAGTGTGTGAGGGAGCTGCGCTTTCATGGTGTTAATGCCGTTTGTTTGCTATACATATGGCATTTTGCTAGCTCTTCAAAACGAGGTTGTGTCACAATACACCTCAGCTACAACAGGTCCCGCAACTACCCCCTTGTTGTTGGGATTTGCTTGTACAAAACATTCATGAGACTAATCAATATGCTTTTTTGTTCTTAAATGCACAGGTTGTGGCAATTGCAGCTGGTTATGACACACGAGCTTACCGCTTTGCTCCTGTGGGCGGAGGCGTGTCATTTTTTGAGGTGTGACCTAGAAAAATTGAAGTGCTGACGATTTTGCTAGGGAGGAGCACACCTAGATTTGATCCACTTCTACGTTTGTTGGGAATGAAACGGTTAGCTTTGTCAGCCGCTGCGGCAACGACAAACTGTTGCGGCAACGACAAACACCGAGTCATCATAGGCCAAGACAAAATATAATGCACAGTGTAAGTCTCAAAAGGAGGCTCTTCTGGAAGGAGAAATGGTTGACCACTGGAATAGAAGAGCGAGCTAAACATGGCCTCTTAAAGAGTCACATGTGTGGGAAGCCAAAAGGAATGGGGGTGCTTAACGGGTTGTACAGAGAAGCAGAATAAAAGCTAAAGAAAGTTCGAGGTACAAGACAAGCAATAGAGCCCATTAATTCACCAGACCCCTCAAAGCAAATTGCAAGTTGATTATGCTGGTAACCAACAGAATAAATATACATGCAGGTTGATCTCCCAGAGGCATCATCGCGTAAGCAGCACCTCGCTGGCAAACTGAACATGGTGCCGCATGGGGTGAGTACTGTACAGGCTGTGTCATCCTTGGTTCTCATAGTGCCTCTTTCGCTCGTTCTTTCATTCTGCTAGTGCTTTTTCCGTGCGTCCCTCTCTTGCCACAAAGGAGCCTTTTTTGATCGGACTAGAAGTTCCCTTCTAATCCATATCTGCTTTGCAAGGTGTAAGTAGCCAAGGCTTCATGCGTATTCCTTTTTTCTATGCAGTTGAGCACCAAAGCGGCCATGAACAATGTCCTAATATCCTAATAGACTAAGAAAGCTGCCAATCAAGAATTGATGGCGTCGATAACATTTGGTACCCAATAGCCAAAATTTCGTTTCTCTACTTGAGGCGGGAAGGTTAGGTCGCCCAGTCTGTTTCAGCAAGTCAGGTAAACTGGCCTGCCTCCCAATGCAACGTACCACCAATGATGTCTGAATTCCGTCCGAACACCTCGCAAATAAATATCAGGATTCACATATATTAACATGCTTGTACGCACAGGTAGAACCACCAGTGTATGTCCCAGCAGACCTGAGCAAGATGGACCTTGGGACTGCACTTGCTTCCACTGGATTCGATGCAACGGTGCCTACACTGTTCACCATGGAGGGACTGATCTACTACCTCCCACCCAGTGCCGCGCGAAAATTGGTGAAACGCATCACGCAGCTCAGCGCCCCTGGATCCAAAGTGAGTTTAGCGCCCCTGGATGTAGGATGGATAGAGTTGTAAATTACGGTCTGCTATTTAATAGCGTGCAAAAGTGAATACTTAAATGTGCTCGATATATACTGAGCGCCCCACCCAAAGACCGAGTAGGGTTTATAAAGAAGACAGGTGGTGCTGCTAGTCTTTCGGTTGACCCTTGTTTTTGATACACTTTTGGTCTTAAGAATTACTAAGGTATAGAAAACCACTCCTCACGTTATTAAAGGAAACAGAGCCATTATGCTATCAAATGACAAATGACAGATTAGCATGGCTTGTGCATGAAAATAAGATAAAACTGCGCAGGCAGTAAAATAAACGCTCCCCACATTAAGGAAAAGGGGCCGCTTTGGTACCGGGTCCACAAAACTCAAAATGCACCCATGTTCAATTGCATACATCTGTTACCGCTTTTCAATTCCCATTGTCGCTTGCCCTGGTGACATGTAAGATCACGTTTACTGCCCTGGTAGTACATTCACTTGAATAAGAAACATAGATGCCTTAGATCAATAGCCAGAAATGAAATACAAACGAAAACGGTTGAGGCAACAATTTCTGCAGGTTATGTTCAAACCGTCCAACGCTGTTTTTTGCACTCTGCGTGTCAATGCAGTTGATTTTTGATTTTATGCACGCTGCCGCCTTGGAAGGGAAGAGCGCTTCGCCTCTTGGCTTCAAATACACAGGTTTCAAGACGACAGCAAAGGTGAGGTGTTGTCCTAGCAATCTTTGAGCAAGTGGAAGTGCTGAATTTACTGGCACAGCATATTGCACGATTGGATAAAATGCTGCAAACACATTTGGATTGATAAAAATGGCAAACGGATTTGCAATGACGAAGCAGCAGGAATGAGTAATCATCGATACATCAGTGTTGAACTGCAACAGTGCAAGTCGTGACAAGATCGTGCTGCAGTATTAAGCATACATGTTCTTTGGGCACCTCATTTGTACTAACATGACCAACTAGGAAAACACGCAACCATAGATTGGCAATCAACATGGTCTAACGTACAGTCCTTGCCCATAAATCCTCTGCCTCATTGAGCTATTTCAAGCTTTCATGGCAATCACACACACATTTTAAAGTGACTATAAGCACACACTCACACACACAAGTGCAGTCCGTGGCCAACAAAGGAGAAGCGTACAAGTTTGGGCTGGACGACAGCACATCAGGTGTCAGTGGCTTCCTCAGGGCTGCCAGTCAAGATGCAAAGGAGGAGGCTGGGGGGCACACTGGTGAACTGCGCCTATCCAGCTACATGAACCCCCGTGACATGATTGCCACTCAGCTCCCACACGTCAAATGGTCTGACAAGGTAATATAAATTCCAAGATACTTTGAGCTGAGCAGAGGACTTCGATCGTAAGGAATAGACATCAAGTCATAAAGTGGCTTGATCTGCAGATCTAACTAGGCAACGGAAGCAAAACTGAAGAGTTATCATAATGCAGGATTGCTAGATGCCACGATAAAGGCATTCCTAAAATTACGACAACACTCTCAAGTAAACATGAGCTTGTGCACACGAGTGTCTTTGAGTCTATGATCACTGAACTAAACGTTCCCGTGCAACTGCAGATCCCTCCCATAGCCCCCTTCTACAGCTATGCGACCGCAGAAAAAGCGCCTTGAGGAGTTTGTAATTATGGAATAAACAGTGAATGCCAGATGTGATCAAGTGGGTTTTGTACTTATTAACAGGACATTGAGGGCAAGATTCAGCTTTTGCAGGCTTCTTACAAAAAATTTCCATGCTGCTGATTTTCTTTCTGCGATGTGAGGAACGTTTTAAGATCAGTCAAATTTTTACTGGCTTCAAGACTGTAATAAAGGCTCCACAGAGAAACACTTTTCAGCTGCCAGCTGCTCTCATACATTTCATACAGGAGAGAAGGCCTGTGCAGGCATAACCCAACTTTTTCACGTGTGGCATTTGTTTGCTACGACATGTCCTTTATATAATACACGGATGAGTCCCAACATACAATTACATGCATACAATTACGTGTAGCCTGTCACAGTCCATCCACAGAATCTGCCGTCTTTTTTTAGAAAGACGCAAAACATGGTGACTTCACAGCACAATTCTGTGGCAAAGATACAAAAAAGTAATAAATGGAAAAAATAGGCAGTGAATCCACCGCTCACGGGAACGGCCGTGGTTGTCGCGCTGCAAAAGGCGCGTTTATGATGGACAAGACTGACAGTCAAAACTATTGCATTAGGGGGGGGAATGGAGCACACCGTGGAGCTCCATTGAATTCCAGACCGCTTTATATATATGTGGTAACACATTGGCTGGCAGGCTAGTTATTCACCTTATCATTGTGTAAAGAGCAGATTTGGTAAAAGTTTGACCTTTGCCCGAAACTTTGCCTGTCTCTAACCCCTAGACCCCTAAACCCCTTCCCAAATTGGCTGGAAGACCCAAAAATGGAAACGGCACGTAGCACAGCACAGATCGGTTCGCTCTACTTGAACATCAATCAAATTGAAAACAAGGGATCAAAAGGAGAGAGCACGTGATCAGCCGAGTGTTGCCGCTCTGTCGTCGGGCCAAATTATTGTCCAGTGAACATGGCGCTTTAAGTGCGAAAATAAAGCTGAACAACAGGTGGATGTTTCAAACTGCTTTTTTAATTGACAAATTCTTCTTGAACTCCCTGCTCATTTCCTGCCCTTTCTTTTCCTGTGTGCACATGATGTTCAATACGTATATAGGGTAAACGTGTATGATCAGACACAGGCGTGGCCAAATATAGATGATGCTGTGTATGCCAAAGCCCCTCTAGAGCCTCGCCATCCGTCAGGCTAACAACGCGACTATTTCTGATGCAATCGATTGAGGTAAAAAGTAACTGATCAAAGAGGGGGTCCACGGCCCTTGAGAATCTGAGACAGGTCTGGAAGGGTTCGGCTTCAAATAAAGATATTTATGTATGAGTAACCAAGAGGTATAAAGATGGCTTGGCTGGCAAGTCCGAGCACTACACAGGTACACAATCACCCCTCACACACACACACACACACACACACACTCACACATACACGCACAAGCACTCGCTCATGCACACACACACACACACACACACACACACACACACACACACACACGAGGACACACTCACACGCGCACACACACATACACACACATACACACACACAAGCACCCCTCACACACACACACACACACACACACACACACACACGCACGCACACATACACGCACAAGCGCTCGCTCATGCGCACGCATACGCACACACACGCACACACACACACACCACATACACACACACATACACACACACACACACGCGCAAAAGCACACGCTAATGCGCACGCGCATGCACACACACGTGCTCACACACGCACACACACACACAAACTCACACACACACACACACACACACACACCCACACCCACACCCACACCCACACCCACACCCACACCCACACCCACACCCACACCCACACCCACACCCACACCCACACCCACCCACACACTCACACACACACAAAACACACACAAACACACACACTCTCTCTCACACGCACACACCCACACCCAATTTAAACACACACACGCACATGCGTGCACGCAGCGTCTGCTGGGCTACACGTTAGGAGCTAGTACCGGGGTGGTTGCGCTCATCACAGCCCAAAGGACGATATGGAAGGATGCAGCAGAGGTATGCTCTCACCCACCCCACCCACACTGTTTGTGTCGCTACCTTGGCGTGCTTGTAATCCCTGCATGACGCATGTGCTATGCGTGCTCTCTTTGTATGAAGCACGGTTTCTTTTTTTGTGAATAATTGTGCCCCCACCGTTGTTATCTTACTCGCTTCTGCAAGGCACATGACCACAAATCACTCCTATAAGCGTAACTCAACACACACACACACACACACACACACACACACACACACACACATACAAACGTATATTCACCATATGCTCGTTGTACCATACCAGCTACCGCCCCTCCCCCCTCTGATGCATGTGGCAGGTGTGTGAGATTTATGGCTACGTGCCCACTCACAAAAACAGCAGCAGCCCCCTAGACGATTCTGTGTGGGGGCCCAAGACGCGAGCCTACCTTGCTCAGTCCTGGAACCGAGGCATCGACAACACGCTTGGGGCGCTTTCAATGGTGAGGAACGGCTTGAGCACACTTATGAGTACCTACCTATTCTCTGAAATCAAATCCAAAACACATGCGTACACAACAAGTTGATGGTAAGTTAATGCCAGGGTATGGATGGTTCTGCACACACACACACACACACACACACACACACACACACACACACACACACACACACATCTGATCCTAATTGAGTAGCCCATGACTTAATTTTGGCGGTGAGCGGCTTTCAGGTGCTGGCACGTAAGGTATAAGGTTACATCGCTATATATGCCTCTGGGGGGCATCTGAGCGGAAGCTTGGAAAAAGCCTGACACCAAACCAAACAGGCACCAGGAAAACTCAAGGGAAAAGGGCTAGGCACTCAGCCACTAAAGTGGCCACACTCTACATATTTGGCTGGTTTAAAAAGTCCTCAAACGAGTTGGGCTATCCTCATACTGAGGTGGGAAGACCAGCTGACGGTGCTGTGTGCGAAGGCTAACAAGATGTTCATGCGGACCGTCCAGTAAACTGTGTTCCTCATCCTGAACAGTGTGCCAGGCACATTTGTCACAGATCCTGAGCTCATAAGGCCTTTTATTCCTGTTATGACACATTCTTTGGACCAGAAAACTATGGCCAGAAAGGCGAAGGCAAGAAAGTGCACGGCTGAGATCGTGGAAATATCCAAGCAAAGGTAGAGAGGCTACATTGGCTTGTGGTTTCTTTTTCTGTCATCCTGGCACATAAGCTGGCACATAAATGCTCTGTTCTGTGCCTGTTGAGAAAGTGCGATTCTGTTTCTTAGGTAGCCACATTCAGGGTTGGTCAGGCCTATACCTTCGTACTGGATATGACTATGGTTTTATAAATTTCCCTGCAAGGCATACCGTTTGTGCACGTTTATGCCTGGGATCTATAACACAGTTAGTAGCCACCGGTATGGTACATGGCAGAAACAGGGAAGAGGCAAAGCTTGGCTGGTAGCTGGTAGTAAGGATTAGATAAAGATTTGTATATCAGGATGACTCAATGACTCAGGTCACACAGCCAGCATGGTAAAGGTCGGGATCTATAACCTTAATGGAAGGTCGATGACGAATGCATCGCGACAAATTGTAAGCCTTGGTCCTTTAATTATAGCAAGGGCTGGCTACAACCGTATACACACATGCACACATGTACATGACCATGGTAATTCCTTGCTAAAAACACCTTATACACGTACGTATGGTTCCGGCCATTGCTATTTTCGATTTATAAAAGTTTTTAATCGTCACTTTTATGAAGCGTATACTAGACTAGGCAAGCAGAACAATTATATCCTTGTGCATGCATTTGGCAAGGCCGTGGCATCAAGATGTATATGTCTGAATGTTTGGGTAATAAACTCGCCTTCACACGTGCAGGAGCTGGCCAGAAGAGGTTTATGATTGAGAAATCCGCTGGAGGGATATCCCTCACAGTGTTCGCCAAGGAGCTGAATTTATGGTTGACAAATGGTATAATTTTGTCGAGGGCTAGTTGGTGTGTGCTTCAAGGGCTTCCATACTCATCGGCAGCAACTGTGTCCTGAATTGCATGAGATAAGGACAATGCACAATTTGTTTACTTGTAGCTGGGGCAGAATGTTGTAGTTTACTAGACATGGCAATGTTTTGGGCACATATTGATGTACAAATCATGGATTCCAGCGACAAGAGGACCAACTTTAGTGTTTACATTTTTTTGGCACAATTTTTCAACGACAGAGTTTCAAGTAAAAAGGAATGCAAGAGAATACCTATGTCGTCCAAATTAGGGAAGCTGTCGTTTAGGGATCACCACCCATGAATGCGGTCCTGTTGGTCACGCCACGCCCCTCCTCTACTAAAGCACAGATAGGGATCATCTCGGAAAGAAGAAAAGAACGCAGATTATGTAATCACTACCGGCATAGATTAGGATCTACTGTAATACAGTTAGGGATTATCTCAACCTAGCTCTTACCATCCAACCTCTAGAATGCAGAACAACAGGAGATTTAGCAAGCCAAATGCAATCATAATCATTACCCTGGTCCAGCAGTTACCTCGCCCCAAAATAATCCCAACAAATACCAAATTACTAGATGGCATGTGTGTTTCTGCATCCATTGGGTGGTGCAGAACACATAATAACATCCTCTCCTTGTTCATGCGGTGTGTTTACACCGTGAGAGGAGAGAGAGAGAGAGAGAGAAAGAGAGAGAGAGAGAGAGAGAGAGGGAGAGAGAAAGAGAGAGAGAGAGAGATGTGTCAGATCACTACATTACCGTCACAACAAAGCAAGTACAGGACTCAGCACATCAACAGATCCGCTCTTCTGTCAGAAAAACATGCTGGTGCACGTGTTATTGAACTCAGCTTCAGCTTTTTGCATGAACAGTCATGGGCATCCCTTCCCCCCCTTGGTTTATCCTTTCTGGTGTTCAGTGGACACGCCTGAACTGCTGCGTTGTGGCTCTCCATTAGGCTCTTTTTAATGTCTCAGGTTTTGTCTTTCATTATATCATCACCTCTTAAAAAATCACTTTCCTGACCAGATCTTGTATTTTACAAGCTTGTTTTAAACTTTATGCTGGCTGATCCAGCAATACTGTCAGGCAGCCCAACATGTGCAACGCTTACCCCCCTTTGAAACCATTATAACTATTGATCTGCTCCTTTGCTGGATGATTTTCAACCTCGGGGGCCTTTCTTGGTCCGAACCAAGTATCTATTAAGACCGCCACATCCAGCTCTTTGAACAGAACACACACAAATTTGTCAATTATCAGCCAACTGATTGCCTGTCACGATTTGTCGCTGCCATGCGTTAGACGTGGTGGAGCAGGGTTGATCATCCCCGCCTGTTCAGCAGGAGGCCGGGGGTGCCTTGCTGGATCATCAACCAGACCGCCGTCATTGCTGGGCCGGACTTGCCATGCTGCATCTGAGCAGCATTTGCAATACAGTCAGACCTGGACCTCATGTCTGGCTGCAGCAAAGATGTTGGGTGTCATTTATAAAACAAAAAAGCAACAGAAAGAGCCAGTTTGGAGCGAGCGTGGCAAACATGATGATACTGGGCAAACAAGATTGATGGACTTGCTCTTTTTAATGCCACAACCTGAGTTTAGATACAAACTGAAGCGCCTATCTGCCTGAACTGCTGCTTGGTATCATGTAGCAGGCATCCAAGTTTCTAGCCCGCCAGGTGTCATGCACACACTACAAGAAGCAAGAACATACATAAGGAGCTCTCTTGTAAGAAAATGCTGGATCGATGTTATAAAGCACTTTCGTTGTTTCGCTCAAGACTACGTTGCTGGCACAACCAAATAATTACACAAAGAAAGGTGGGAGTATGGTGGAGAAACACAGATGCAAGAAAGCACTTCTATCTTAGACTCATAATGAAGGGAACACCGTCCGCAACGCAGCTATGGTTCCACCCCCCACCATGCCCACTACAGCAGCTGCGGCTGCTTGCCGTGGCCCTCTAGGCGATCTAAACAGCGCTCCAGTGGCTGCGCCAGCAGCTACTGAGTTTGCAGCGTCAGGCACATCCGGGAGGTCCAAGAGGTTGACTAAGCAGCTTTCTATCGAGGCGAAATACAAGCCTATGATCCCGCAGCTGTTTCCAAATGGCTTGGCTAGGGAACCTGCATGCGGAAGGTGGCATGAGAGGCAAAAAATAATTAGGTCTCTTACCAGGGGGATCAACGGAGGCCCCCAATGGAGGTAAAGAAGATAAACGACGCAAGCAGAGAAAACCACTCCCCACATGAAGTTAAGGAAAAGTAAGCCACTTTGGTACTGAGTACCGTAAAACTCCTTTACCGGCAGACAAAAAAGGCCCAGTCAGAGAGGTCCAACAGAGTACCAGAAGAAGGAAAGAAGTCACAAAGAGACTGGAGTACCAGCCTCAAACAAGCAAGAGCACCAGGCACAGACATTGCAAAGCTGAGCTAAGGGTCTACAGGGATGACCATCCATCTCGGCCACTGCCAATCCACAAAAACTACCGAGGGTACTTTTGAAATGTGAATTGAGTATGGTGGCCGGGACTGACAACAATCAAGTTCAGTACCCAGAGGTCGCTGATAGCACCTGAGCTTCAATGCTGCCGGGATTGGCTATAATGTCTAATTGCCCGCGGCGTGAACCCCACTTCTCACTGCCAATCCGCCAGATATCACCACCTACTGCACCAATCAGGATGATATTCGTATGATAATAAATATCATTGCAACAAAATAAAGTGAAACGACCCAGTAGTTGGTCAGATACTCCATTTTGGCCCATTTCCCTTAGGAAAATCAACAAAAGGGGTGCCAAAAAGCTGGAAAACCAATCTTCACCAGATCTACTCTTAAAAACCCAGGATAATTTGGTATTATAAAGGAAGTGTTGCCCTCTTGTTTTGGGATGAAAATAGGCTCTGGTAGGGGAGTAGTGGCCTATAATCAGTGTTGTGACCCTACGGTGTACGGTACGGTTGACGGTAATACGGTACGGTACCGTAATTACGGTACACCACCGTAGTTTGTACGGTATTCGCAAATTTGGGACCGTATTACAGTCGATTACGGTACGGAATTTTCCTCGATTACGGTAAATTACAGTAATTTCTCTACCTTCACTGTGGGCTACAGTGGACTTGTGTCACTGATAGCTAACTTCCTGCTACTCGAAATGTGTTCCTCAAAAACCCCTCCCTCATCAGCGTCCTCCCCCCTGTCTGAACCACTTCGCTGCACATCCATGCTGTTCTGCCCCTGCTGCTCTGTCTCCAATTCCTGCGCTTGCTGCTGCTCAAGCTGGACCCTGCTCCTGCTCTTCCTCAGCAGAGCGAATGCCCTCCAGCCACTCAGCAAACTCCTCCTTGTCTGACTAAGGGATTTCATCGAACTCAAAACCGTTGCTTGCGTGTGTGCGTGCGTGCGTGTGTGCATGCGTGCGTGCGTGCGTGTGTGTGTGTGTGTGTGTGTGTGTGTGTGTGTGTGTGTGTGTGTGTGTGTGCGTGCACGTGCGTGCGTGCATGCACGTGTGTCCTTTTCACTTTTACCTTCTCAAACAGACCTTCCCCCACCAATTTTTATTCTTCTTCATGGCGCTTGCTTTGCCTGCCCTTGCCCTGCAGGCTCCCTGATGCAGGGTGCTCCCCCACACCCAGGTCTCTGGGCAAGCCACTGCCATGCATTTCCACCCTTTCCTTCTTCATAGAAACATTTGCACTCATTGCTGTAAACTAATAAATTGTATTGGAAGGGGGATGGAAAGCTGTAGGTTCCCACCGAACTTGACACGCGCCTCAAAATTACTACGATTTACCCACCGTAATTTGTACGATTTGCCACCGTACATGACGGTTTGGACCGTAATCCCGGCTTTACCGTAATTTCTACGGTATGACCGTAGTACGGCCTACACCGTAGCGTAATACGGTGCAAAATTCCAGAGGGGGCTAACGGAGGAAATGCCTGAAAATGTGCATTTTTGCATTCAGAAGGCAGCCACTCACAGCCACTTCATCCCATCGACACCATTTTAGTACCGAAGTGTAGCTGGCATTGAGAGCTA
>Ga0307947_1000848_pt1 | contig 23033 bp, 22 predicted proteins | sample OrgLakmetagen232_FD_201840 | JGI IMG/M metagenome (GOLD analysis project Ga0307947, IMG submission 201840) | Saline water microbial communities from Organic Lake, Antarctica - #232 | ecosystem: Environmental > Aquatic > Non-marine Saline and Alkaline > Saline | place: Antarctica: Organic Lake...
GATGTTTGGGAGTGTGCACAAACGGGCATTGCACGTCACTCAGGAGATTAGGAAAGTAAAGAGGGATCCACGCAGGGAGGGTAGCACAATTAGCATGAAGGGACCTAGTAAGCCACCACTTTAAGATTGGTGTGTGTGGAGGGAGGTGGGAGGAACAATAGATTGCTGAAACTTGCTCTTTCTCTACGTTTGAAGGGTGCAGCTGTGAGGCTGAGAGGCATGGGAGTACATGCATCAGTGAAGTCTGAAGTTTATCCCGCGCGGGGGCCGCAAATAATAAATAGAAAATCTTCAGGCACGCTGATCTGAGAAAACAGGAATCCGTTTCCCTCTCATCCCGGGCTACCCGCAATAAGTTAAATTTTGCTTGCGGGGCACCTGCAATTATTCATTAAATAGCCCCTGAACTTCACTGGCATCTATAGTGTACGACATAAATTTTGGAAATGTATAAGTGGGCACCTGGATGTACTGGCATGTCATTTGCAGTACATTGTTGGGTACAGCATACACAGGTGGCTGTCTCTATTAATTCAAGCCCGTTGAGTACATGGTGTGGTGGTTTAATGTACCAACACAAACCGTGAGCATAGGTATTATTGGGTACAGCATACACAGGTGTCTATCTCTATTAATATAAGCCCGTCGAGTACGTGGTGTGATGGTTTAATGTACCAAAACAAACCGTGAGCATAGGCATTACTGGGTACAGCATACACAGGTGTCTATCTCTATTGATTTAAGCCCGTCGTGTACATGGTGTGGTGGTTTACTGTACCAACACAAACCGTGAGCATAGGCATTATTGGGTACAGTATGCACAGGTGTCTATCTCTATTGATTTAAGCCCGTCGTGTACATGGTGTGGTGGTTTACTGTACCAAAACAAACCGTGAGCATAGGCATTATTGGGTACATTATGCACAGGTGTCTATATTGATTTAAGCCCGTCGAGTACGTAGTGTGGTGGTTTACTGTACCAAAACAAACCGAGCATAGGCCTTGTTTCATACTTACCTGGGACTTGCACCAGCCGCTGAATCAATGAGGTTCACAAATAAACGACTGTGCCTGCCCACCCGAATTCACCCAAATCTCCACCAAATCAGCTGTAGAGCAGGCCTGAAGAAACTAGCCCCTTCCACACGCAGTGCCTGCCTGGCCTGGATGCACTTGTAGCCCGACCAAATCAGCAGTAGAGCAAGAAACTAGTCCCTGTTGAAACCCAATGCATCACTAAGAAGTACACAACAGGAGCATTTTACCTTCCACACGCAGGTGCTTGCCCGGCCTGGATGCACTTGTAGCTGCACCAAATCAGAACTTGAGCGAGCCTGAGGAAGCTGGCCCTTGTAAAGCAAAATGCATCGTTATGAAGCACAGAGCAAGAACCATTTACCTCCACACGCAGGTGCCTGCCCGGCCTGGATGCGCCTGTTGCCACCCCTAAGGATGTGGCCAAATACACCGTGCGCACCATGAAGCGTGCCATCCCCCCTGCAGGTGTGTGTGTGTGTGTGTGTGTGTGTGAGTGTGTGTAGCGTTCTTGTTGTGTAGAACGTGGGGACGCTGTTGCCGGCTAAGAGACAACTGTGTGTACCTATTAGGCCAGGAACGCTTATGAAGCCAAATACACTGTGCGAACCATGAAGCGCGCCATCCCCCCTGCAGGTGTGTGTGTGTGTGTGTGAGTGTGTGTGTGTGTGTTTGAGTGTGTGTAGCGTTCTTGTTGTGTAAAACGTCGGCACGCTGTTGCCAGCTGGGAAACGACTGTGTGTACCTATTAGGCCAGAAACGCTCATAAAGCCAAATACACAGGGTTGGCCAGAACCGTATATATGCACCGTATATGACCGTATATCTGGCGATTTCCCTGCCAAAAATACCGTATATGCACCGTATATGTATGGTTATAACCAACCCTACAAATACACTGTGCGCACCATGAAGCGTGCCATCTACCCCTGCAAGGTGTTCTGTGTGCTTGTATCCCCTTCAGATTCCCGTCTTTTTGGTCCAGCATCCTTGCGTTGCGCTGTCCAAGTTCCAAGCTCTATCCATGCGTAGGCCAGGCTAATCAGTACTTGTAGCCGGGTCGTAGCTGTTCAGCAGTTGCCCTATTGACATCGTGTGTCCAGCTCCCTAGCTCTATCCGTGCGTTGGTCAGGCTAATCAGTACTTGTAGCCGGGTCGTTGCTGTTCAGCAGTTTGCCCTATTGGCATCATGTTGCTCTAATGACATCATGTGTTTAGGTTCCTATAGCTGCGACTTACCGTATCAGCAAATCAACGTTGCAATTCTGTTTTTTGTTTTTCACTCCAGCATCTTATGTACTTCCACGTTTGCAGTGCTGCCCTTCACGTACTCACTCTCTGACGTACAGCACACGCATCAGATGACCCATTCCCCTTTTTGGTGTGAGCAACGCACGCACTTTGACCCTATGAATTTCCCACTTTGGCTCAAACCCTTGCATTACCATCAGATGGCTTATGCTCAGACGTCTTCCCTCATTTCTGTTTCTTGCTGTGCGTGGAATCATTTCCTCATGTCCACCGATCCAATTCAGCACTTCACAAATTTCCACTATTGAAACCTCATCAAACATTCTTGTGGTACTCACACTGTCCTGCTCTTGTAGTGCCCGGCATCCACTTCCTTTCCGGTGGGATGTCAGAGGAGGAAAGTACCCTGAACTTACAGGTAAATGTGTGTGTGTGCGCGCGTGTGTGTGCATATCTATGCATTCCCAATTAAGGTAATTCTGGACAAATATGGTAGTGCAGGTCGTTCAGTGCTTAGACTCAATCTTTTCTAACAAGCTGGAACACGCAAGCCCCTTTCCCCTTCACCTTTCACACACACAAATTAAATCGCAAAAGCAATCACACACAGTCTCATGACTTGTGCAAACACACACAGTCTCATGATGTGTGCAAACACACACAGTCTCATGACGTGTGCAAACACACACAATCTCATGACGTGTGCAAACACACACGGTCTCATGACGTGTGCAAACACACACGGTCTCATGACTTGTGCAAACACACACAGTCTCATGACTTGTGCAAGCACACACAGTCTCATGACGTGTGCAAACACACACAGTCTCATGACTTGTGCAAACACACACAGTCTCATGACGTGTGCAAACACACACAGTCTCATGACTTGTGCAAGCACACACAGTCTCATGACGTGTGCAAACACACACAGTCTCATGACTTGTGCAAACACACACAGTCTCATGACGTGTGCAAACACACACGGTCTCATGACTTGTGCAAACACACACACGGTCTCATGACTTGTGCAAGCGTGTTCAGACTGACGCACCAGAATGCCATGAACGAGTCATGCAATTTATGATGACACAACACAAACGTGCATGACACACTTTGCCTGCAGGCCCTGCAAGAAGAGATGCCCCAGTCTCCATGGGCACTGACCTTCTCCTACGGACGTGCCTTGCAGGTGAGAGGGGTGGGGGCTTGGGAATATGTGTGGGTGTGGGTGTTGGTTAGGGTGTAGATGTGGGTGTGGGTGTGGGTGGGTGGTTAGGTGTGGGTGTGGGTGTGGGTGGGTGGTTAGGTGTGGGTGTGGGTGTGGGTGTGGGTGTGGTGTGGTGTGGATGTGGGTAGGTGTGGGCGTGGGTGTGGGTGGGTGGGTGGGTGTGGGTTTGATTGTTGATCTAGTCCCAAATGTTTCTAACAACAGTCTCTCTTCCTTGAGCCCTCATCCAACCGGAACTTGGCCTATTCACTCTTGCTTTACACTTTACATCACAGTCCACCACTTTGAAGACCTGGTCAGGCAAGCCTGAGCAAGTGGGTGCCGCCCAGGATATCCTGGTGAAGCTAGCTGCCGCCAACAGTGCTGCACAGGTAACAAACAAGCATGCATGCACGCGCGCGCACACACACACACACACACACGCACGCACACACACACACAAATAGGCACACAGCTGCAATTACACGGTTTTTAATGCATGTCAATGTACTTACGCGCATATGCCGTACACTGTGAATGATGAGCGTACGGTGCCCACCATAATGCTTCATACACGCATAACCCTAAACCCTAAAGCACAAGTACATGCATAAACAAAAGCACATGTACACGCATAAACAAAAGCACAAGTACATGCCTCGGTCCTGACTGGTATGCAAATCCAAACTTTCACGCCACATAGCTCAGACGGTTGCAAGGCCCTGTCCTTTTTCGCATGTGAACGCTACTCGCACACCCCATAACGCTTCACACACATTCTGTTTAATTACGCCAGTGGAAGGGCCCTCACCCTGTCGCGCTTTCATGCACTCATATATTTGTATGTCGTTGCTGCATGCTTTCAAATTTATATTCTATCCACATGCACGCGCAGCTGAGGCAGTGGACATTGCCTTCATTCCTTGCTCGCGCACAGTCTGCATCATATATATGTGCATCACACACCTTATAACAACATTCCACCTGCAAACACACTCTGTGCACCTTAAATGGTGGAATTCAAGCAATTGTTTTTGAGCACAAGATCGGTTCCAAACGTTCTCTCCTTTATGAACAAGATTGGTTCCAAACGCTCTCTCCGTTATGCACGCTGTTCCTTCTGAGCACACACTTTCTTTTTTGTGTGCAGCTTGGCCAGTGGAAGGGCGTCCACCCTTCCCCTGGAGGCGGACGCATCCTCCAAGCGCTGCGAACTGGTGGTGCGGGCAAGTGAGGTGCCCGCACAGTGTCTTGACCATGCATGATGCTATGGGCAGTGCTGACTGGCATGCACCCTCGCCACGCCCACGAAGGAAAATGCGTTGCAATGCGAGAGCGAATGAGGCCCTTTCTGTCTCCTGCTGCCTGCCGCCACACCGCTGGTGATGCTGGCCATTGGGGGTGCTAAAATTATTTGCCTGGTGTACTCACGCATGCTTGCCTATTAAGAACGTGGGTGGCACAAGTCGCAATCACCAGCTTGCAATTGCTTTTACTTAGAGCAGGCAGTTGAGTTGCAGATCAATGATGCATACCTTTTATTGTGGTGATGATGCAGTTGCTGCATTGGTTGCTTCTTGATGTTGGCTTTCTTGGAAACTGTTGCGCATTGCTTGGTCAAACCACGTTGCCTTGAAAGGAGACAGTGCCAGTAGTTTTTATACTCATTTATAATTCTCTATTTTTAACTACTACGGACACAACAATTTTGAACCTCCTTTAGTCTTGAAGTGTGAGTGTGTTATAGATTAGGCCCATGTATTAGTTTTTAACAATCAAGCGTCAGAGTGCACAAGATTGTAAAATAGGGATGTAGAAAGTATAGAATAGGAAAGGTTGTTCACTTGTTGCTGGATCAGGACCACGAAAAATAATGCTGTATGTGCCTCTGAAGGGCATCTGAGCGGAAGCTTGGAAAAAGCCTGTAACTAGAAAAATCAAGGAAAAAGGGCTGGGCACTCAGCCACAAAAGAGCCCACACCATATATATGGCTGGCTCAAAAAGATCTTCAAACGAGTTGGGCTATCCTCATACTGAGGTGGGAAGACTGGCTGGCGGTGCTGTGAGCGAAGGCTGACAAGATGTTCATATGGACAATCCAGCAAATTGTTTTCCTCATTCTGAACAATGTGCCAGTCACAAGGTTTTTAAAATAGGCCTTCAAGATAGAATCCTTCTCCTTACTTAACATACTTGCTTTAATTGCGCTGGCAGCTTTCTTTTAACAACCATTCACACCAGCTTGTTGAACTAGCTCAATTTCCTTTTTAATCTACCTAGCTCCATGCCTCATGTAAGAGCTCTACTTTGGCACCAGCTACTTGTACAAACTAATAGCTTGCTCATGTTCGTAAAAATATTGGAACATACTGCGGCACAAACTGCAAGTCTGTGCCAACATAACAGCTAGTACACAGCCAAAATTGGGAGGAATAAAATAAAATGCTCATCAATCTAGTCAAGGGGCGCTGCAAGATTCCAGCATATGAGCATACAAGGGAAAACAAGGGGGAGTTGATATCAGGACCGTATCAGGACAGAAATTACAATGTAAAAACTGTATGAGAATGTGTGTTTAATTGAATCACACATAACACCAACTAAGCTCAGTCATTTATAACTGCCTACATGAAATCAGAATGACAGACAACTAACTATCGCATTTCAGCATGAGTATTTCATCATAAGTATGCCTTCGCAGGACTTAAAACCATTCCAAAAAAAACACTCGAGTGACAGTTGGAAACACAGCCAGCATAAGAAGAAAGCAAAGAGGCAATAGTGTATACACACAATCTGAACATATTACAGCCCCCATCAAGATAGTTTAGTGCCTCCCTTCACTTGTGTTTCTGTTTGCAAGCTTGCCTCCCCGCTCTTCTGTTGCTGCTGTTTATTACTGCCGTCTCGCATTGCCTGCAAACTACGCTGCGTGAACAGCTTGCCCACGTCTTCTGTTGCCACGTTGGGCCTGCACGATTGCGGAAAGCGCATATACGTTGTTTATTATTTAGCTCACAATTTCTGGGAAAAAACAAAAAGAAAAATTCCGGTTTAATAGAATGAGCTATCTGCCTCCTCTGCTGCCTTTTGTGTAATTGTGGTGTGGACTCCACCATTCTGTGACCTGAGACATGCATTGGATAGCTGATTTTTTGTTCTTTCAGCAGATGCTTTAAGTTTGGGGAGAGGTGCAGAGACTGGGTATATATTTGGGAAATGTCACAGAGCAACGCTGAGAGGAAAAACCAGGAGGAATTTCAAAGCAGGTATGGAGCGACAGATAATTCTCGTTTTCCCCTTTGTCCCTTATGTGAGTGCCTTCCACTCCCCGAACTTCCCAGTACCCCAGCCCCGAATTTGACATTGCAGTTTTGCTGTTTAACACTTATAATGCTTAATTTCTGAAGCAGCCCTGGTCGATCGGGGCAACCTCAGAAATGCACTTTTCCCTGCCAAAGTAATACGCAGCGGGCCCCACAGAACCCCCCAGAATGCCAAGTTTCCAGCAAATGACAATTAATTAGATATAACATCAAGTGCTTAGCATTCAGATAAGGTATAGGGGGCTTTGGATTGGGTGGAGAGTGATCACACATAATACACATAATACAGTCAAAGAAAGAACGTGATCCAAAATCGGCCAATTGGTGCAAATAAGGCCAATTCCAGCATTTACCGGTAATACCATACACAAAACGGTTTACAACATCCGCACTGTACAACGTACGAGTACACCATACCGTGTAACTAAACATCACACCATACACCACATTTCCCAAATCTAAGCCCCGGTTAGTCAACGCAACGATAAGGCGTTTAGCGTTCAGCATCGCTCACCCCAGGAGGGGCGCTTTTGCTCATATAATTTGTTTCCCCCTGTTCAAAAAGCTGCGACCTTTTCCAATAATTCATTCAATCCACACAAAATACCGGGTGTAGCTTTTCAGGGAGCTCTGAGGCTTTGCCCTCATGCAGCACCCTGTCTATTCATTACAAAAATAGAACAGTATTTTGGACAGCGTGAGTAAACAGGGGCACCTCCCATCGTGACGTTTCTATTGAAAATGTTCCTAGTGGGAGCAATTTGCAGATTAATTATAGGGTTGGCCAGAACCGTATATATACGGTGTATGTTTGGTCTTTTTGGCAGGGAAATCACCAACTATATGGTCATATACGGTGTAAGTAACCCAAGGGCGGCCAACCCTAATTGTTTCCCTTCAATATGGAGAAAGTTTTCTTGCCTGGGTTTTCCCTCTACCTATTAAATGCTATGAAACTGTTCAGATATGGTTTCATGCAAGGCAGCTCAGGACCTAAACTGTGCCTGCATCAAAGCACACAATTTGTTGTGCACAGGCTGCAGGCAACACACCTGCCCTTGAGCTGTGGGGGCAGCAGCAGGTTTGGATTTGAAGACGCCCGTGCTGTTGTGCTGGCAGAGTTTGAAGCTGCTGGTGTGGAGAATTTCTGGCTCTTGGGCGCGCCCTTGTTCGCCGATCCGACGAGGCTGGAGCCTGACACTTGCTGGAAGCCCCGTTTTAGGCTATATTGATGGTGTGTTTGGCATTTGTAGTTAGTTAAATGGAATGTCACAAAGGGTGGAAGGAAAGCTGTTCAGCGGCATGTGTTGTGTGCACAAACGCGCAAGGGGTGGGGGGGCACGCACTTGTTATTTGATGTATCCGTTGCAAACGCCTCTTCCTCCCCATCAAAATTTGGGGCAGGGAGTTTTTGTATGGGCTGTTGTGGGGGCTGTTGCTGAGGTGAGGCATCCTCCTGTCTTATTCCATCACCCTCCTCAGATGACGAGTAACCGCCCAGTAAATCCATATTGGAGCTTAAATAATTAATATATTTAGATGTTATCGGAAAAGGTAGTCATTTAAGTGGAGCTTAGGGTTTAGATGCACACACTACCACTACTTGCACAAGCTACATACATACCCACACAGCACAGCTCGCAACGCCTACAGCAAAACACGCACATGCACATCACACGCACAGCACACACACATAACACATACGCTCAGGCTCGCAACGCCTATAGCACAACACACACGCACAACACACACGCGCATGCACATCATATTAGTACTATCATAATGGCAGCAAAACCACGCTCTTATACTACCTTTCTTCACTCATGTTCTCACACAGATGCTCGCTAACCTGAAAAGTCTGAGGGTGACACGTACTCCAGCCTCGGCAGCAGGGCAACATGCCGCCAGGGCAACTTTAGCCCCCCAACATAGGCCACGCTACCACCGTCAACAGCGATGCTCGGTGACTGCCGCTGCAGGTAATAGCGTCTCTCTTCGCAGCGGCTATCATTAACTACTTGGCACAAATGAGCACGCCATTTGTCTACCAGGCAGCTCCATCACCGACAGACTGAAGGCAGACATGAAGGACGCTATGCGGGCCAAGGACCAGGTGGGGGTGGCACTGTGGTATTGCACAGGGTTTTATACCTCACTGGAGGGTTTCTTTAATTTTGAGGTTGTTAAACAGGTGTGAGGTGTGTGGTCCTTGTGGCAGCTATCCTGACCTCATGTGTCCACAAACACACTTGCGCAGTACCGGCCTACTTATTTAAGATGTAACAAGCCCTCGTTCTTCTTGTCAGCTGAACAAGCCATTCAGGTTCCCCCCCCAACTCAATTGCACGTACACAAAATAAATCTTCAACCTGCTTGCAAAAAACTAGAGAGGCTGCTGTCCGCTTCGTTCCACACAGTCATTAAAGAAATGTGTGTTGACTGATGTGAGCTTCCTTTCCCACACACATAGCATACCAAACCATCGAATTGACTCATCATTGTTTTGTGTTAAAATTCCTCCCAGCCTCGCCTGGACGCTGTGCGTTTCCTCCAGTCAGCCATAAAAGACAGGGAGATCGCCTTGCGTGGAGAAGGTGCTGAGATGCAAGAGGAGGAGGCGGTAAAGGTGCGCAGGTTCTGTATGTGTGTGCTTATCTGTATCATCTGTGAATGCCTAGAGTGTGCATACATCTATGCTGGGATGTAAATGCAGGTTCTGACTGTGTGTGCGTATCTGTATTATCTGTGGATGCCTGTAGTGCGCAGACATCTATGCTGGGATGTAAATGCTGAGATGGTTGTTTGGCTGATTGGCTGCTGACTGGTCTCGGCCACAAATAAATGCATAAGCTCAGAAAGAAAAAGAAGGGGTTTACAAAGGGGTTTACAAAGGGGGTAACCGGCAGCAACATACGTTGGGCTGATAGGCATTGCTGGATCAGCCAGCGTAAAGTAAACATAAGGTTGTAGAAAAGTAAGAATCGGTCTCAGCCAGTGCCATTTTGTCTTAGGAAAGTGACAAGTAAGAGGTAAAGAAAGATGTAAGGTAAAAACCTGAGACAATAAAAAGAGCCTGATGGAGAGCCACAACAAGAAGTTCAGGCGTGCTAACTGAACACTATAATGTATAAAAGAAAGAAAAAAGAGAAAAAGGTCTAGTGTTCTGTTGAGAATGGAAATCATAAACAAGTTGGTTGTTGACCTGTTGCAGCAAAAACGGTTGGGCTGCTGAAAAGTCCGCAAAAAAAAGTTGTAAACAAAAAGGATAAATGTTTCCTCGGCTCACAAACCCAATAGTCTTGGCAAAATAAAAGAGCATGCACCTCGTTCTGAGCATGTTCATCTTCACCAGGACATTGGTCGCATATGTGGATGAGAAAGGAGGAAATCAAGGTGTCGTCGCTTTTTTCTGCTTCATGGCGCACGTATGTTCCCTTGTTTTTTTGTAATGACTTTAACTTGTTTGCAACAACAAACTTCCCTGGTTGTTTAGCTAGATCACCTCGTGTGTGAGGTGAGTGTGAACGCATGATCTTAATCTCCATGACATGTTCCCAGCGCCTGCCACGTGCTCTTGCTGTTTGCTCTGAAAACTTGTAATGAGGGATTGCCCTTGCATAGAAATGATCTTGCCTTTTGCGTGTGGGAGGTGATGAGTTGTGTGTAACACCGACTGCTTACACATAGGGTTGCCCAGAACCGTATACACACACCGTATATGACCGTATGTATGGTGATTTCCCTGCCAAAAATACCGTATATACACCGTATATACCTATAAATGTATGGTTCTGGCCAACCCTACTTACACACCATAACATGCTGCTCTGCTGGCTAAGCAGGCGCTGCTTAAGCTTGAAACGTGCTGCTTTACTGCATTGTATCGCAAATGTTCAAATGTGGAGCAGTGTTCTGCTTTTCAGGCCGATGAGTGTTCAGTATGATCTCTGAATCGTTAAAGGATGACCATGGATACAGTAAACACTGCTGTAAAAACCATGCAGGTGCTAATGAAGTCTGCAAAGCAGCGCAAGGATTCCATTGAGTCGTACATGGAGGGCGGTAGGCAGGACCTAGTGGACAAGGAGCAGAAAGAGGTGAATGAGAAAACTGCAAAGATGCGGTATACGCACTTGACTCAATTAACTCGGATACTGGGTACCAAGTACTGCAAATATCCACCCCCTTAGCTTGAAAAGCATTGAAACTGCGTCTGCTTGAGGGATGCTTACAGGGCTGGGCGCGTCTTGTGATACACTGCTTAAACTTTGTGCAAAGAACATTACCAATAGACTTACTCAAGAGCCTATGCCGCACTCAGCACAATTCTCGAGAGAGGGGGTGTACAACATTACCTGATTACAAGTGTATCATAAACCAGGTGCCAATGATCCTCTTTGCTGTATGGCTAAAGTTAGAGTCAAGAGGCGGTGTGCCTTGGTCAGAATGCTATTGTTGGTGCATTCTGAGAACTACTTAAAGTAATTCCAGCCACCATAATTTCCCTATTTTGTTTACTGAAAGGCAGCAACATATACATTTTGCCATCATCCCACCCTGTTTCTGTGTGTTAAAGCTCTGTGGCTTTGTCCAAGCAAGTATAAACAATGTGTTTCCTCTTCAACGTTTAAAAAGCGTAGTCGGGTCAAATAACGTATGAAGCACTGTTTTGCATGTGTCCAAGGTCAAATCTCATGCGGGGATTTTAACTTCTCTCCTAAAACAAATCCACAGCTGTCCATCATTGAAGCTTACCTCCCAGCAATGATGCCAGAGGCGGAAGTAGCTGCTCTCGTGGATGCGGTCTGTGCAGAGCTCGGAGCAAACAGCCTCAAGGACATGGGCAAGTGCATGGGAGCGATGCAGGTATGGAGTTCGAGTGTTCTTGCAAGTGTGTGAATCATGGCATTTCGAAAGTTGTGTACACGCAATATACAAGTACAGCATCAGATCAGTGGACGCGTAGACAGTATCAGATCAGTGGACGCGTAGACAGTATCAGATCAGTGGACGCATAGACAGTAAGAGATCAGTGGACGTGTTTTGCAGAATGATTAACGCGTTAAGGCATGGCAGTAGCAATTGTGTAAACCAAAGCACAGAATAAGATTGTAAGAAGATGAGTGAAACGTTAACATACGTGTAAGGTGTAAGGCATAACGAGCAATGTGAACGACTTGCAAGGCACAGTGAAAGCACACGAGCATTGCAGGTGCATAAATAGTGGTAGATGTGCCTAAAGAGTATGTACACTCGTAGGATTTTGGGCAAGTGCATGGAGCAATGCGGGGAAAGTGGTTGAGTTCATGGTGTCTAATTCCAAGTATCAGGGATTTTTCACCGCCATGTTTTACTTGTAAGCAGTTTGGCTGTGAATGGATTGTACTGTGTTTGGGGTTGTAAGAATTCCGTCTCAGTCTCCTTTAACGATCGCTCAAGATCCCTTTTTTGTGCTTGCCTGGTTTTGTGCAGGCGCGAACAGGTGGCCTAGCTGATAACAAGCTCGTCAGCGCCTTGGTAAAGGCAAAGTTGAGCGGACGGTAATTTAACGATGCTGAATCCTTCTCTGCGAGACATTTATTTTCTCTCCTAATTTAGCATGCACTGACATGAACACCCTTAGCATTGGCCTCATAGTAAAAGGATCAGCCTCAGTGAAGCTCAAGTGTGTTTCGTAGCTAGGTCCTACTTTTTTGCAAGCCATGTGTGAAAATACGTCGCAAGTGTCCCAAAACTTGGTTGTTTTATGGATGAATTGACGAGGCAGGTTTCTAGCACATGCGTGTTAGGCTGTTGGATGCTGATTTGTTTGCTACCTGGCATCTTATGTTGGCGAACATTAAACCGAATTTGTGTGCAACTACTTGTGCTTTTCCCCTCAGGGCGCGCAACAGCATGGTAACGACCTTCCTAACTTTAACACTGATTTTGTTGTGCTGACCCACCAGTTGCAGTTTATGGAATGTTTGGAGCAAATTGACGGTAGTGTAGTGACAGCCTAGTTAGCAGAAAGGGGGTTCTTTTGTCTACGTCACTTTAAGTCAATAGTATACTTTCAGTAATTATGAGGTTCTGGTTGCAGGCTTTTTATAAGTTACCGCTCAGATGCCCTGGCATATATAGCGATGAACCTTACCCCTACCCCTTAAGTCAGTGATGGGGCAAAATTTTGTGCGGATGTTTGGCCTTTTAGCCAGTCTGGTACCAGACTCTCTCTGATTAACCCCAAGCCGTGGACTTTATTCCTTAATTGCTCTTATGCCTGCTGCCATAATTACTCCCTCAGGGGAGTGAGAATATACAAAGGCATTTACCGAAAAAGTACGCTGGAATTTTGTGTGACAAGTCATTAGATTTACACATATGGTGCACATAAGTAGCTGGCGAAGAGGAAACCGTGTCTATATGGCTACAAAAAAAAGCTCAAGCAGAAGGGTCTGAGTTGCAGAACAGGAGCGGCAGGCTGTTGGCTCCTTATATGAGAATTGTCAATGGCTTTCCTGTTAAAGCTGCACCACCGCCCAATGCTTATTGTGGCATATCATCATTCTCCCGAAGCAAGAATCCTTTGTCACGGGAGCTCAGTAGTGGGTGTGCTTCCAAGCCAGGATCTTGTCAACATCATCTGCAGCTACCTTGTACTGAGGGAACGAGATGCAGAGATGGCAACAAATGGCAAGTCAGTGATTCATGCTGGCTGTCAGTTAATCTTTGGTGGGGTTTTTCTCATGGCATTGCTTTCAAATTTCTTGTCCCACGGAAGTGATGTACTGTGGAGTAATCTTTTAGAGTCGGTTGACATTTGGCAGGGTCAGACGTCTGCTTGAAATTTTGGTTTTTGGCCAATGCAGGCAAGGCGTGCCTCTTCACATGAAAGCCACACTGTTGTCTGCTATCACACACCAATCAGAAAAAGATGCAGCATAATATACAGAGGAGGGGGCAAGCAAATGGATTCAAATTTTAGAACCTTGGACAGGTAGCTGGGATGTGCGACAAGATGCAGTGAAACATGGATATCATCTGGGAGCTGTCAAGCACAGTCTAGGGCATGCTGCGAGTAGGTGTACTAATTAGTCGGTGCGGCCTGCGACAATGGTGCACTCTTGTCACAAAACAACGCATAGGATAAATTACATGCCTGTGCCTTTTGGCGGTGTGCCCTGAAGTGTCACAGTGAAGTGCTTTATAATTTCAGATGCTCGTGCCCACACACACCTTGTCCAAAATGGGCTTCAGAGCTGAGACCTCTGCCGCCCTGGTCCCTGCCGCTGCGTGGACATCCTTCTCGTCGCTCTGCTTCTTAATCTTCCCCATGAGCTTTTGGAAATTTCTCTGCATGTAATACAATGTATATATATACATATATATGTTATGAAGGAGATTGGCCAGAGCAGCAAAGTCTGAGGGTGAGGGGGGGGATCAGCAAATGGGCCCAGTAATTCCCAGTGTGAGGAGTAGTTGGCTGGTTCTCGTGCATCATGACGCCAGTTGTACCGGTTTGCAGCAAGTCAAATATTGAATGAAGAAGGGGTGACTATTGTCATCGGTTGGCAAACCATGCAAAGGAAGAGCCTGACCCTGACCACTCAAGCGTCTAGGGCAGCTACTGTCTGTGTGTGCTTAGCGCAGAGGGGACAAAACCTGATGTCCAGACAGCGTGCATACTGAGCTTAAAGGCTAAGTGTTCAAGTGGTGCTGTACACGTACAAGACCGCAAAAATAAAAGAGCAAGCGTCTGACATCTGACATTATTATAACAAGTGGCAGGCCAGGGGCAAGCATCAGCCAGCGTCTTCTCAAACCATCCTCATTTTGCCCATCCCTGCCCTGTCATTTCCTGTCATTTTCCTGTCATTTTAGGGGACACAAGATTACTGGCGACGCAACCCTCATGTAGGCATTCTCTACACGGAAGCAGGCACACAGACGCATCTGAAGGAAGGTCTGGGAGATTGTATAAAACAGGCTTTTTACGGTTCTCTACACGGCTTGCTTGCTGCATGTTGTGTTGCATTGTGTACCTGGTCCTCTTTGGTAAAGTACATGTCCTCAGCGGCCTTTTCGTGCTCCGCAAAGCCCTGGGTAGCATAGAAGTTGGTGTTTGACGCCGGATCAGATACTAACTAGGTAAATAGTTAGGCACGCTTGTAGACACATGCGTGTGTGCATGCATCTGTGAGTGCGTACGTGTGCGTGCGCGCCGGCGTGTGTTTGTGCGCATGTGTGTGCATGCATCTGAGAGCGCATGCACATGTGCGTACGCGCGCCGGCGTGCGTTTGTGCACGCTTGTGCTTGCCGAAAGGGACTTCAAGGGGTCTAACCCAATCGTGCTCCCTTTAGACATGAGCTGCAGCTCTTAACCAGGGGCTTTGAACGCCTGCTCTTTCACAGAGCAACTCACCTTCAGGCCCTGCAAAGGGGAGGAGAACAGAGGAGTGAAATCAAACCCAGAATTGAGAACACGATCTCAGGGTACAGGAATAGACGGAAACACGTACCCCGTTGCTGTAGGCGCGCACAGACTGTAGGCTCGCACCAAAAGCTTGCTCCAAAGCTACGGGGCCACGGGCTACGAGGCGCATCATTGCCATAGTATCTTTGTATATGTATTAATGTATTTAGTGATAGGCCTCGGTGCAAACCCTTGTGATATGGACCAGCAAATAACGATTCGTTTTATAAATCAATGTTATTGGTTTTATGATGTGCTGAAACTGACACAAATGGGTTTTGAGCTTACCCCCAAAACCCTGAAGCAGCTCTGCAAGGAGCTCAAGCTGTGAGTGTCATTGTCTGATTCCCAAGCAATCCTTCACCTTGCTGAAGCCTATAATGCCTGAAAAATCCGCGTCCCTACATCTGCTTGCGTTTCAGGTACACTGCTGCGCCGGAGCTCAATGACATCCTGCACCTGCAGTGCAAAGGAATTACCAAGCTCCAGAACTTAGATGTGAGGGCATCCTGCAGCGCAAGGCTGCTTGCACGCGCACTTAGTCAACTGCAGAAAGCGACATGGGACTCTTGAATGCAAATGCATGCACGAGCCTTTTCCCTTTCCATTCCACACAGGAGTATGTTGGCCTGAAGACGCTGTACCTGGAGCAGAACGCGCTGGCAGAGATTGAAAACTTGGAGAAGCTAGTCGAGTTGAGGTGCCTCTATCTAGGCAGGAATGTGATTTCCCAGGTCTGTTCGCATTGTATTCGTGTTTTTTAGAAAAAGAGCCTGAGCACAACGATAGCATAGAAAGGACGCAATGTCTGTTTTCAATCCACAGGCAGGCAATATGCAAACAGCTACCTTTGTCACGAGAACGGCAAATCCCCTTTTTGGACTGCTGTTTTCCGTTCAATTCATAGAACAGGCGAGGGTGTATGCAGCTAAAAGTCCTTTGTGCTTGCCTTGTGATGTGCATAAATACACAAAGTAGATCTAACACACAGCTTGACACCAGTAGTTTGTATGACCCTCAGGAATAAGTCGACCGGAAAATCCCTCCTGCTTGTAAGCTTGCGCCTGTTACCTTTGCACCTACAGATCTCCGGCTTGTCCGCTCTGACCAAGCTGGAGACACTGGACCTGTCAGACAACTTCATCTCCTGTGTGGCAGGCCTGGATTGCTTGCCCCTCCTCAGCACCCTCAACCTGAGCGGCAATAAGGTAATCCTTCGGGCTTGGTGCAGGTGTGCTGTTGCTGCGTTGGTGTTTAATCCTGCAAGGTGCCTACATGTGTGGGCATGCCAGGCAAGGACGTGGCACGTGCAGTTCGTAAAACATGCTTAATTGTCCGGCTGTCTGTCATTTTCATATATACCCTCAGGCTGAGTGGTGTGAACCAACTTCAGCATGTCATGTGAATCCTAAATTGATTTTGCAAGCAGCTGCTGCACCTGAGCATCTATACTTTCCAGAAGTTTGCCCAACCTAACTCAAGGGACGAGGCACACTTATGTATGGACTTATGGCATGCGACACTGAAGCAAGAAGTGTCACTAGCTTGTTCAACACTTTGACCTTGAATTAATGAGAGAGCTTATCAATCAAAAATAGCTAGTGGCTCACTTGCCTGTACGAGACATTTTCCGTGAAAGATTTTGCACCGGCTTTATAGGCCGCTGCTTGAGCTTCTAGCCCGCTTTGACTACCAAACAAAATGCAAAGAAACACTTCTTAGTTCTGCCCTCACTTTGATGACACATAGATGCGTCTACTGGAGGACGTGGCTCACCTGGGGTCCTGCACCAGCCTGACCTCTCTTGACCTTGGCAGCTGCAAGCTGGAAGACAATAGCATCCTAGAGGAACTTGTGGTAAGGAGGAAGGCAGTGAGGGTGTGGGTGCGGGCGAGGGTGTGGAAATATGATTGGGCTTGGGCTTGTGTGGGTGGCAAGGTAAGGTTACGTTGCTATATATGCCTCAGGGGCAGCGGAAGCTAGGAAAAAAGCCCGTGTGGGTAGTAAGCTTACATGTGAGGGGCCGGCTGCGTAGAGAGGAGGTTTAGCTGGGCTCAAGTGGGGAGGTGTGATTGGGCATGCTGGATGGAGGTTTGTTGTGTGTGAGAGCAATTTTAAGACAACCTGCGACTGTGCGTTATGCGTAACCATTTCCCTTTTTTTTCTCCCCCTTTAAATGGCTGTGCGTACTGGCTTCTGCGACCTCAGAGCATGATAGTTGTGCGCACGGAGACCATAGCAACAAGCAGCATGCACGCGTGTCTTGCAGCAACTCCATGTATGCCCCGCCCCTGCTGTCACTGTGTCGTGCAGGTGAAACTGCCGCTGCTATTTTTGCGCATGCAAGGCAACCCCCTGGTCAGCACAAGCAGGTGCGTTCGCTTCGTGCAGGTGAAACTGCCGCTGCTATTTTTGCTCATGCAAGGCAACCCCCTGGTCAGCACAAGCAGGTGCGTTCGCTGTTTCAAGTGCATATGCAGATGAAAGTGTGGATTGAGTGTCTGACTTGTGCAAACGTATGACCTGAAGCACAAAGTTGGCTCGAGTGTTACTTCATCATGCAACATGTGCGTGGCGTTCACCTGATGCATACCTGCATTGCAGTTGGGTTGGTCTGGCTAATATATCTGACTTAGTTTTATGGGTGGGGTAGTGCCTAGGAAGCCCAAGGTTTCCATGGCAGTAGATTGGTCCTGCAAGAAACTCCACATTTGTAGGGTTGGCCAGAACCGTATATATACACCGTATATGACCGTATATTAGGTGATTTCTTTGCCAAAAATACCGTACATACACCGTATATATATGGTTCTGGCCAACTTTACACATCTGTCGTTTATTTAAATTTTTTTTGCGTGACGTGACCGCGGTATGAGGGAGGGTATGAGGGAGTGACACTGCCTGGGCACACAGGAGCTGAAGAGCAGTGCTAAGGATGCGCCACGGTGAGATTATGATAAGAAACATAGTGTTGGCCAGAACTGTACATATACACCGTATATGATCGTATATTTCTTGATTTCCCTGCCAAGAATACCGTATATACACGGTATATATATGGTTCTGGCCAACCCTAAAGATACAATCATCTCTGTTACGTGTAACTGGCTTCCAGCTCATACAGTTTGTTGTCCTGAGGATGTGCCTCCACAAAAAGGCCGTATCCCACAGGAATCCAAGCGCAAGGTTGGATGTAATTTTCCCCGCATATCTATGAATTGGCAAGGTGCCTAAAGAACAGGGGCTCAAGGGCTTCGATTAGCCTGTGCTATCTGGCCAAGATTTCTTCCATGAAGATGGGCATCCAATTCCTTGCACACAATGCTAGTAACTTATACTGCATTTCTAACTGGACAGCACTGGCCACCACGTTTTCAAGACAGGAACGCGTTTAGGTCATGACATGCCACATACATAGGGTTGGCCAGAACCATATATATACGGGGTGTATACGGTATTTTTGGCAGGATAATCACTGAATATACGGTCATATACGGTGCATATATACGGTTCTGGCCAACCCTACACATACACGCGGATGAAAGAATACAAAAACTCTCTCCCCTGTTTTTGTATACAGTCTTCTTAGCCAGCCAGCATGTGTAACGTGCACTGCTGCATACAAATACGAGCATCATACATGTAACGTGCACTGCTGCAGTCAAACACGAGCATCATACATGTAACGTGCATTGCTGCATATACACACGAGCATCATACATGTAACGTGCACTGCTGCAGTCAAACACAAGCATCATACATGTAACGTGCACTCCTGCATTCAAACACGAGCATCATACATGTAACGTGCACTCCTGCATACACACACGAGCATCATACATGTAACGTGCACTGCTGCATACACACACAAGCATCATACATGTAACGTGTACTGCTGCATACACACACGAGCATCATACATGTAACGTGCACTGCTGCAGTCAAACACGAGCATCATACATGTAACATGCACTGCTGCATACACACACACGAGCATCATACATGTAACGTGCACTCCTGCATACACACACGAGCATCATACATGTAACGTGCACTGCTGCAGTCAAACACGAGCATCATAAATGTGTGGCCCTTCTGATACTGCTTACAACCCACACAGAGAATGACCTTTAGACATGAGGTTTGATTGCTACCTGCTTCAGTGCAACACCAGAACCGCTCACAAAAAGGAGCCTCCCCCCCCGCACACAGGCACTACCGCAAGCGCACCATCGCTGCCATGCCCACCCTGAACTACCTAGATGACGCACCTGTGTTTTCAAAGGACAGGCGCACTGCCATCGCATTCTGTGAGGGAGGTCTGGAAGCAGAGCGCAGGTAGAAACAAACAAAAAAGGAAATGAGTGAAATTTGCCCTTAGGAGAGGGTGAAGTGGAGCATAGCGTGCTCTGAGCAGCAGAAAAGGGTGTTGACTTATTTGTCTTAAAAGTTACTGCATGGAGGCGTGCTAAATGTTTAGGGTGTGCATTGTATTCATTACGCTGGAGTGGGCTCACCCACCAGTGGTTGCGCCTTGTGAAGGTGATTGAAGGAGAGTTTCTGAGTGTGTTGGGGTGTGGGTAATTGCCTTGCTGATAGTGTTTGCATTCTTACATGATTCATGACAGGGGTGGCAAATAGGCAAGCTTGAGTCAGTCGCAGGGTATTTGCATTCTGACATGATTGATGTCAGGGGTGGCAAGTAGGCAAGCGTAAGTCAGTTGCAGGGTGTTAGCATTCATACATGATTGATGACAGGGGTGGCAAGTAGGCAAGCTTGAATCAGTCGCAGGGGTTGCGTTTCGGCATGTTTGCATCAGTCAAACTTCTGGGATTATGCATGCCTAAACGACTGAGCACAGTGAGGGTGCTGCATTGTCACACAATCACACAATTGTTCCTCTCGCCAACGCGCTTTGAGCAATTGACCGCAACCATCAGATACCTAGGCCCATCATGGTGGTGTGTTCACAGTACGTCTGACCATTTTGCTGTTGCTGACATTTGTACGGAGCTTTGATCTGAACCCTTCTTATTCTTTCGGCTGCCTCAAATTCAATTTTGAAATTCTGGCCACACTTTGGGCATACACACATCAATAAGAAAACTACTACATTTGGGCTGGTTCACGACCCTCGCTCCAATCAGCAACAAACATTTTGAGGTGTACATCTTTAAATAATCTTTGATACATGATGTCTAGTCGTAAATGAAAATTACTGTCTTGCTGCACTCACTTGTATTCACACACTCATTTGTATTCACACACATGCACATACAGCATGCGCGATGAGATCCGTGCGGAGGAGGAGGCCATTAGAGAGGGACACCGTGTGGCTTTTGATCTGATGGTAGAGAGGGCACGCTTAGCTCCACCTCAGCCCCATGACCCCATGCGCTTCAGAGCTGTGCCTCCAGGTGGGTTTGTGTTGTGCGGGATGCCCTACCGCATAAATGTGTTCGTTTTCTTGCCGTACGTCGTACTTTCTCAAAGCCTGCATGCTTATGAGCTGTGCCTTCAAAAAACAAGTCAAAGTTTCTTATTAATAACATTTACGTTGCACAGATTTTGATACCAGGTTCAGCCCCTGCTTGCTTGAGGCTGCGCCATCCGTTAATTTGTGATGCGGTTGATTTGTGATGCCATTGGTTTGTGATGCCATTGCTTTGAGGCTGCGCCATCCATAGAGCATTCATTTATTTGTGATGCATCCAGATCGCAGAAAGTGCTGTTATGCAATGGGACATGCGAAGCAACGGTTTAAAAAATGGCAGCCCAAAGGTGTTAAGGCATAGGTGCTGTCTATGGACTCTCTGTCGGTGTACTGCTTGCATGCTCACTGAGGACGAGCTCTGCTCTTCCAGCATCAATCCATGCAAAGGGATTGGTCGGATTTCTCCAAAAGGCCTGCACGGCTGTCACAGTGTATTGCGATAATGTGCCTAGCGCTATGATGGCAAAAAATGTGCTCTTATCTGTTCCTTACAGAACCTGCACACATTTTGGGGCATCGTCACTCTCAATTGTGGGACGCCCTGCCTTCTGTGCGGCTGGGGCTGGTTTCTAAATGACACACATATACATAACATGTTGTGTACCTCTTTAAGGCTGGAGTTTGACTCGAGATCATGTCCTAATGCTCTCCTCTTGCGTGAATTACGTGATCGTTTACCAAACAAATGTTCATTTTCCACAAGCGCTTGTTTAAAAGAAGTGTGGAGGTTCTCTTGCAAAGGCTCATTTACCGCAAGTGCCTGCTGCTTATTGCAAGTGCCTGCTGCTTACCGCAAGTGCCTGCTGCTTATTGCAAGTGCCTGCTGCTTACCGCAAGTGCCTGCTGCTTGTTGCTGGTGCCTGCTGCTTACCGCAAGTGCCTGCTGCTTATTGCAAGTGCCTGCTGCTTACCGCAAGTGCCTGCTGCTTACCGCAAGTGCCTGCTGCTTACCGCAAGTGCCTGCTGCTTACCTTCATGCGTGCGTGAGTAGGGGAGAGCGAGTCCGACGAAGAAGGCGTCCCAGCACCGTATCGGCGGAAGAACAAAAAGAAGCAACAGGAACAGGAGCAGCAGCAGCAGCAGCAACAGCGTGAAGGAGAGCAGCAGCATGAAGCGCAGCAGCCACAACAGCAGCAGCTGGAGCATCCACCGAGCAACTCCGCCGACAGCAATGGTGCCACCCAAGGGAGTGACCCACCTCTCTTGCCATCGGCGGCCACAACAAGCAGCTCCGTAATGTGCCCAGCACAGCCACCGTCGTTGCTGGCAGGCCTCGATCCTGGGATGCAGCAGCAGACAGACGGCATCAGCGCCCCTTCCCTGCTGCCTGCCTCTGCACACACAGAGACTCCGCACGAGCCCAAGCGACCCATTGGTAATGGACCAAGCAACCATACAGCTGTGGCTGCTGCTGCCGCTGCTGCTGCGAAAGTGTCAGACGCAGATGATGGCAGGGCTTCTGCTGCTTCTCTACCAACCCCCAGTGCTGGATTTAAGGTGAGCTTTGTCACGTGCTTTTTGTTGCGTGTTTGGTGTATGTCATGGTGTGCTGCTGGTTTGGAGGTGTGAAGTAGAGCGCCATATATTGTGACGAGTTCCCCAAATATCATCTCGAATTCCTTGAGAGTTTTTCTTTCTCGCTTCAGTTTGGCTGCTGCTTGCTGCTCTCTTAAGCCGAGATGATTGCTGCAGTTGCAATTCTTTTGCTATCGAGCTTGTCGTTCGCGCTGGTAGCTTATCATTCCTGCACATATAATGTTGCTTTTAAACCGTTGCATTTCCTTTCAGGAACACAGGAAAGCGTGTTAACGGTTCCCCACCCAGAGCTCATATGACACGCAACTCCATAATAAACCGCAAAGGGGTGCGGGAGAAGCAATTCTGTGCTGATCAATTTATTCAGGCAGCACCTGTAAGCCCCGCATTCTTACCAAACCCTCTCCTGGTTGGTGTGGAGGACAATTTGCAAAAGAACAAAGCCGGTGCCCGCGGCCCACACTCAAGCGCTGGATCAAAGCAATTGGCTTACTAAGATCAGCGATGCTGGTATTTATATGCATGTGCACGCACGCTCATGTTTTGAGACACTTTGTTGTGGCTGTGTGTAATGGAGCATTGTTGTGAAGCACGCAGGGATATGCAAATGAACGAGACACTGGACACATTTTCAACTCGTCTCACGTGCTCATCATTCTCAAACGCAGGAGGAGCTGCGGCAGCGTGCCATGGAGCGGGCAGCGACTGGACACATTTTCAACT
>Ga0307947_1000849_pt1 | contig 23018 bp, 24 predicted proteins | sample OrgLakmetagen232_FD_201840 | JGI IMG/M metagenome (GOLD analysis project Ga0307947, IMG submission 201840) | Saline water microbial communities from Organic Lake, Antarctica - #232 | ecosystem: Environmental > Aquatic > Non-marine Saline and Alkaline > Saline | place: Antarctica: Organic Lake...
TTTTTCTGGTGTCTTGTTCAGTCTGGCCTCCTTCTCTTCTTGAAGCTGCCTTTTTTTTTTGCTATAGCTCAACTGCCCTCGCTGGCGGATATAGCTGTGTAACCCTTACCCTTACCCTTACCCTTACCTATACATAACTAGGCATGCAAGCGTGCAGCCGAGGCATGTCAGCATTTTCCAAAGGGAGTATTTTGCTTACGAGGGCAAGAAGCGGTATTTAAAAAAGCAAAACTTGCTGCAAAAATATTATGTAAGGAAAGTATTGACACAAAGCATTGGAAGCTTGAAATAACTTTACTCTCCAGGAGCTCAAAAAAAGGAGAAAGTTGCAGCAGTCACAGTTTAATTGTTCATGTGTACCACGATTGTATTGCTACTTTTCTGAATAATTAATTGAATTGTTCAAAAGCATATTTGCTTATTATTGTACAGAATAACGTTGAACAAAAAGCCCCAAGCAGCATTCAATCATGTTACGAGACATCCAATCTGTGGTGCAGCCATTGCATTACAGTTGAGAAGGCGTCATTGTCTCCAGTAGATGCCCACTTCATACCAGGCACCCTTGCATGGCCGCTTGGATCTAACTTGTGCTGCATTTTGATCTGCGTTTGTGAGTTAATGCAGTACGAGTGTGACTGTGGGTGTGAGTGTAACATAAAGAAAAATGTGGATGCTAGGCAGCATAATCAAAGCACCTGTGCCCTGATACAACGTTTGTTATGGAACAGCACGATTGAGGGGTCACACAAACATTCAGGCACCTTGAAGACAGATGCAGACCACAAGGCGTGTCAAATCAGCGTAACAACGCTACTGCGACAGCGCGGATACGCTACGGTGCCACTGCTCACCTGGTCGACACGGGCCTTCACAAGTGCATGGCTGCTCCACTTAAACCTGAGAGCAAAGCAATTACAAGTTGAAAGGCGATATCCAACAGCAGGTGACATTTTGAGGGTTGCCAGCGATGCATCTGCACGTACACACATTCATCTACCTATCAACATACCCCTATCGACAAACATTATGGTGCTTTCTGTAGAAAAAAACAATGAGAGCAGCTTCTAGGTTCCCGACATAAATGCGTACGAACAACAGTAATCTTATTATCGACCAAATGTTGCTTGTGCACGAAAGGCTTCTGTTCGGTTTGTGATTGTTAACCAGAGGTCTGGCTAATGCCAGCGGGAATGAACAGCAGTTCAAATGAGCAAGAACCTTGGCAGGGTTGGCCCCTGCCCAAAATCTGTAGATGTTCAATCCTCGCCCAATGCATGAACTCCAATCCTTACAGTGCAGCAAAAGTGATTTGCCCTTGCTTCACGTCTATCTTTATCTATTTTTCTCTATCTGCTTGCCATCTTAATCTTTACTACGCGTTGCTTCCCGTCATTACTACTTTGGCAGGCTCGCCTCATGTAGTTGTCCTTGTTTTGCCTGTAGAGCAAGCTGTAGGGGCTTTTGGGCAGTTGCGAGCTTCTTTGGTACTAATTTCCTGCATAGTGCACCTCATAACGCAACCCAAGAAGGCCCACTCTTCACTGGCACAAAGCTAAACACAATCATTTGGCTTATTCATGCGCCTCATCCATGCATTGGCCAAATGTGCCTGCAGCTCTGCCAGTGGTTTGTTCACGCACCTCATCCATGCGTTGGCCAGTTGAGCCTGCATCTCTGCCAGGGATGCAGCAGATACAGCCTTCAAGGTGTCCACCAGTCTGTCTAAGTGATGCTCTCCGATTCTGTGGGCAGGGTGTGAGCAGGGAGAGGAAATGCTGGCAATGGGCTCACGTGCTGTACGTAGCTTTCCAGGATTTACAAGAGGCAAATAGGTGAGACCGTGCTTATTTTTTCAAGTAGGGTGGAAGGAAGGTTGGTCTATTAGAGCCAGGGGAGAAGGGGGTGTTATGAGTATGCAGGGGGAGAGAAAAAAGAAGCAATTTTCGGTGAATAGGACGGGCTTTAGTTGAGATGGCAAGCGGATTTTGAACGTTTTCATGAGTTCTAGGTCCAAGGGGAGGAACACACGAGATTGCTGAGAGTAGACCCTGACTACCATACAGACACGAGCACAGACAAGGTGCTGCTGTATGGCTGTAGGAAGTCACCCAGACCCCACGCACCTGATGGCAAACTTGGAGTAGTCGATCTGTGACTCAAAAGGACCCAGCGTGTTGTCCATGATGATGACTGGGATGCATCCGTGGGAAGTACTGTCTTCGTAGCGAGCGGACCATCCATCTCCTGGACAGAGAACGAGCACAAATGATTTGATTATTCTGAACAAGGTCGACCAATTGAATAGAAGTAAGCGGCTTCCCTGAGAGGAATGCAGAGGATTTGAAAGATCAGTCATGGAGAACAATGCTCGCATCAGGACTAAGGGCGACGCAATGCATCCAAGCCTTATTTTCACTTACAAATTGCCATGATTCAAAAGGATATGTATACGTCGCTATTTGAGCAGGCGCTGTGTTTTACAATAATACATCAGAAGCCAATTGACTAGATTGCCCATCCTTATACAACCAAAACATTAGACACTACTAAATCGCAAAAAAAATGCTGTGACCGGTTCAGACTGCAGCAGGTCACACGCCACACCCACCTGGCAGGACTAGGCAAAACCTGGAGCGTGAGAGCAGCGCACTGTAATCCCCAGGCACTTCTTGGCCCCCACCAAACATGACCGTAACGTTGTGCTGTTGCTGCCACATGGCTTTCTGCTCAACGGTCAAAGCAATTTGGAACAGGAGTAACGTGCGTCAGTGTCATCTATTTCCAGTGTTGCCGTCAACTTTTCTGACCCTTCTCGACACAGGGGCTGAGACTCCAAAGCTGGTCACCCAATGGATAGGCTCAATTCATTTTGTACGGGTCTAATTTATGTATACCGATACTCCATCCCAAATTTTCAAAACTCCTTGGGAATTTTTCGGATTTTTAGTAGAGTGTGACCTTTCAAGCGCTGTAATCGTCATGTAATTTTGGTCTGCACCCAACAGCAAGTTATGCATGTGTCACCCATCATATGTTCAGTGCCTTGCAATTGGAGAAATACGAGCAAAAGAGTACGTAACAACATGCCCACCTGGGCCTCAGATCACCCTTTGGATAAGTTACAAATAAGGTGTAATTATCATATATAGCTCAAATTCTTCCCGCAAACAAATCTGCCGTGCACAGGTCTGATCTCTGTCATTCATAATATGTTTCTGCGAAGAGCACGCGCCCTTTGTGTTTGAGGCTTGCTGGTTGTGACCACAAAAGCGCCCCTGGTTGAGCAGAACCTCCTCCCACAACTTTTGAAGCATCGCACAAGTGCTCGACCACCGAGACAAAATTGATGCATGTGCAACCACGATGCAACATGTGTGTATAGAAATGCTCAAGGTGACCACAAAAGCGCACCTGCTTGTGCAGAATCTCCCACAGCCTTTGGCGTGTACACCTGGAGTATTTGCAGCCGGGCCTGTTCAATCCGATATCCCCCCTAAAAAGCAAGAAAATGTCTCTCTCCCGCTGGATCCCCCCTGCAAACAAAGCAATGTTTGTTCTGCTGTGCATGCAAACCAAACTTGTTCTTTAATTGGCAAGAGGACACAGCCCATCGATGGCTTGCGTTTCTTGCTGCTGCAGCGTCACACTGTGGCAATGATGGTGATTGGCATGCTGGTTCTTGACATTCTGCACATATCCATTTGTCATATGGTAGTAGAATAGGGAGCTGTGGGCACAATCATAGTTACGTCCTTGTCCCTGCAAGCAGTGCTTTGGATTGCCAAAAAAAGTACACGATCAGTGTGCAGGAGCTCTACAAACTTCATGCACTACTACAAAATCGTCCCACATTAGCGGAGTAACAAACTGTGCAGCCACAGTCACAACCAATGCAAGCGTGTTTTGGTTCATCTCAGCATGTGTAGATGGTTTGTGTACGCATGTGTGCGTGCCTGTGTCATGCATATGTCCAAACTGTGCCTGCTTCAAGAGTATACCCACACACACCTAGGTACACCGACTGCCGGTAGTGCTCTGGCGGCTTGAATACAGGCACAACAAGGTGCTTGTCTGGGTTGTGGCAGGAATGGGCGTGAGATGAGGACGCCAGCCTGCAAGTATAAGTGTGTATGCTTTTGCACGTGTCACATCCTCTGCAAGCATATTCAATTACGTGCAAAGACATTCAACCCGCACTCACTCGTTGCACATCAGTACAAGCATACGTGAAAGCGCACGTGCATCTCAATCACGTACAAGCCTCTTCAAAATTGTGAATGGGATTTTGCGTGCATAAGGCTGGCTGGGCACATTATACGTTCATTGCACTCCATACGTACATACCAGCCGTTGGGGATGCTTGGATGGGTCCTCTCACGTGAGTAATCATCCGCAGGATAAGATGAATTGGATCCGTGGGGCATGTCTAACCTTCCCCAGTGCGTGAGTAGGACCGAATTCCTGGACACAGAGGTATTAGGGTAGTCAATATTGATGCTACACTTTTGTGTTTGTGCGTGTTGGTCTTTTGTAATTAAGCTTGCCAACACAAGCAACAAAAGGAAACACAATGCGAAATTTATTCAAAAACCAATGTGGAAATTGATTGAACATAAGAGCAGCAGGAGCAGACTGTCTCAAAGTAGCAGGAGGTACCACAAGAGTTTTTTAATTATTTATTGCAGCAGGAGGCCTCTCAAAGTTGCACGCACCAGATCTCATTCGGAGCGTAGCAAGCTCCTTCGTCATGGGTCATGAGCCAAATATGGTCAGCCCCATTCTTGCGATTCCTGCAATCAGACGAGCAGGCATACACATGAAAAGGGCCATAGTCATTCAAGTGGTTTTGAGGGGCCAACACAACGTTGTGATACAGTCCGAGGGATTGATCTTGCAGATCTGTGTGTGACCTTTGCCTGTGAATCATCTGACTGGTGCTCTGAGCAGGCCCCTAAACCTGTGTGTGACCTTTGGCTATGAATCATCTGACTGGTGCTTTGAGCAGGCCCCTAGAAATGTGTGTGACCTTTGCCTATGAATTGTTTAACTGGTGCTCTGAGCAGGCTCTCAGACCAGTGTGTGACCTTTGTTTATAAATCCACTGAATCGCGCTTTGAGCAGGCCCCCAGGGAATTGTTTCCAAATTGCACTGCTCATACTTATTCAATTATCTTTCATGGCTGCAAGACATTGACATGCTCACAGACACACAGCATCCAAACACACCTTTGACACAATCAAGTATTCATCCACGTCAGGAACACGTTGTGGCAAACACACCATCAGGAGCGCACTCGCTCAATTCCTAATGCCACTCACCAGTAAGGAAGGTTCGTAGAAATCCACTTCCACGCCTCACGCAGCATCATGGACATGTGGTACACCCGGAAGTCTGCAGCATGTGTGTTTGTCACGAAGCACACACGTGCATTTCATCACAGCACGGTATAATAGTTTATCAGCATCATGGACATGCGGTACACCCGGAAGTCTGCGGCATGTGTATTTGTCACAAAGCACGCACGTGCATTTCATCACAGCACGGTATAATAAATTATCAGCATCATGGACATGCGGTATACCCGGAAGTCTGCAGCATGTGTTTGTCTCGAAGCACGCATGTGCATTTCATCACAGCACGGTATAATGGTTTATCGGCAGGACTGGCCAGAAGCGTTTGTATGCGTACACCATGCATGGAAGTGCATTTTGAGGTTTCCCTGCTTAAGATACCTGTCATCAAACGCACACACACACACACACAGATCTGACCAATCTGAGTGACCTAAGGATGTGCAAACAACATGGCGGTCACCACACTCTTATCAAATGCCCTCTGCACTTTTCTGTGTGAAGAGGACGGCCAACACTTTGCTTGCTTTACGACCATTCCTTGATAGATGCTGCCATGGTGCGTATGCACAGTACTAAGGTGCCATAAGGTTAACACGCAAATTGACGGAGGTGAAAAGTAGGGTTTGTCTCACGGTGACCTGTGTTTCCAAACGTGATGGTCTGTGTGGCAACTATGAAATAAAAAGAACATGCTAACAAGGGCAGGAAAACAATACGCTAGCACGCTTCCATACACGCACACACACACATACACACACAGTCACAAACACACAGTTGCACAGTCACACACCCACATCACAGTCACACACACATACACACAGTCACAAACACACAGAGTTGCACAGTCACCCACATCGCAGTCACACACAGTTATACGCACGCAATTGCACGCAATCAACACAAACTCACGCCACATCCCCACGCCAGGAACATCATCCGGCCAGATTGGTTTGTCAGCCTTGCCAATCACATCTGCCAGGCACGACACATGCACTGGCACGTAGAAGTAGTCCGCCTCCTGGGGGTCCAGAGTCCTGGAATGCAAACACAGCGCTGCCAGTGAAAAACCTAGCAGCGACAGGTTCCAGGCATCTAGAAGCACTGGCATTTACTCTAAGGTCGAACAAGAGGAGTTACGTGGGGGATTTGTAAAGGGGAAATGAAAAGGTGAGCAAGGGCGTCAGGCCGCGATTGAAGTTCAGCTGAAACGGTTGAAATCAACCGTGGTTGGAATGCAGTTTTAAACTCTGTCAGCCTGAGGTGAAGGCCTCTCGCCGCATCAATCAAGGATGAGGAGTTGCATAAAAGTACGTGTCATCCAGCACACAAGGAGTTTGCCCACAATCACGTCTTCACAAGAAACTGAGTGTAATTTAGAGCTGATGGTGACTGGCTGATTCTCGAACATGAATCAAGCAGAAACAGCTGACCCTCATTGCTTTCCAATGCAAGACGTTCATCAGAAGTGCTTGCATCGTACAAACAAAATGATACAGACCCTGTCTAACTCTCCTGCTGCCTATTGTCACACCTCACGTTTACAACCCCTCCAGCTACCTTGTGCTATTTACTCTAACTTTATCTACCTTGCCCGTAGCGGTCGCTCGCCTTACAACCCCTAACTCTTTCTGTACTTTACAGTGGGCAATATACCGTGCATTTTTCACAGCAGCCTGCACAAAGCTTGCTGTCTGTTTTTGTCTTGTAAATACTTATTTTTGTCCTTTTACTATGTACTTAATCTTACCTGTGCTCTGTCGTAAGCATGAGCTCATGGAAGTGGGTTTCCAGAGAATACGCGTAGTTCACAAAGTGTGAGGTATTACCTGCATCAAAGAGGCTGCGCAAGCAAGCAAAAAGCGTAAATTTCAGGATTACATGAAGGAAAAGCTGTTTATGCACGCATGCACCTACACTGGAGCTTATTCTAAGGAATTGTGCGTGTGAGTGTGTGTGTGTTTGTGCGTGCTTCGTACGTGCTCACATGATTGATGAATAACACACACAGAAGTAGGGGTCCAGGTGCAGTTTCCAATGCATGCTCCTAACCCTGCACACTGAAAGCCACCATCTTGGTCGGAACTAGTGTAAAGTGAACCACACTCAATTTCAGTGGGGCTGCAACCTTATCCGATGCCTTGAGATTCAGGCAGACAGAAACGCACACGTACCCTGGGCTCCAAGCTTTCATATGCGCACGTCTATATAGCAGACAGCACGTTTGATGGCTCACCGACTAGTGCAGAGATTCTTGTCGACTCGGTACTGCATCATGTGTGCGTTAAAATCGGGGGGTAGGTCGTACACGTATATGTAAGGCCGCTTCCTGAGAGGTAGAATCAGATACAGAGGATGGTTTTGATTCCATGAACGGCACTTGTTTTAATGCCCAAAGAAAGCTATGCCACAACCAAGAACATTCCAGCATGAAACCCGATTTGAAAAAGGACATGAGATACAGGCTCGAAGTGTAGTTGTTATTTGGAGCAAGCAAAAAGGCAGGCCTTGAGCAATCAAGACATTTTTCTATCGACCCCCTCGAACACCTGCACACTCTGTAACACGCCACCACTGAAACGAGTCACTCGCCGTGCAAGCTGGCGGAGCAAAGAGGGAAGCGCAGCACATTTGCCCAGCACCTTAAATTTTGTTTCGACGTACCTGAAGGGGCGCTCAGAAGGAGGAGCAGCAGCAGGCACCGGCTGTAGCGTAGACTTCAACCAAGGCCTAGCATTTAGCAGGACCTCGTCTGCAAGTCAGGCAAAAGAATACAAACGGCAATTTTGATCGTGGCGAGCCTTCTTGATTCTGATGCGGACCAGTTTCACACAGGGGGGACATCTCACACCCTGATAGCAGAGGAGGATATACATCCAGCTGTACCATACACTGCAGCCCACATGTACGTCTGTGATCAACAAGGCCTGCATTCACGTCTATACCGCCGCTACATTGAACTACTTTACGCACACCTTCTGCTTGTACGCCTTGCTTCCTCGATGCCTAAAGTTGAGACACACACACTAAGTTAGAGTGCCCCAACTCAAAAGAGGTCTGACAACTAAGCAGCAACTTTTCCGTCCTTCCATCTGCTCGTTATACACAACCTTTATCCAGAGTTTGTCTTGCTCGTTAATTATCTTAATCCAAAAGGCGTTCTTGCTCCTCGTCCAATCTCAATAGCCAAAATCCTGAAAGCCACCGCCAAAAAAACCCTGCTCTTACACGTCCTCTCCTGCTCTCACACCTCACCGTCCACCCCTGCTCTCACAACTCACCGTCCACCCCTGCTCTCACACCTCACTGTCCACCCCTGCTCTCACAACTCACCGTCCACCCCTGCAGGCATTCCCTGTCTTTGCCGCACACAGTCGTGGCCGTACCATCCAGGGTGACACATGCAGAAGCCCTGAATGCAGTCTCCATGGCCACTGCATTGATTGACACACATCTGGGCATGCAGGAAAGAGGATTTAGAGTGACGTCGAAAAGTGGCATGAAGAGGAGATTGGTGTGAGGAGAAGATGGAGAGAGAGAGAGAGAGAGAGAGAGAGAGAGAGAGAGAGAGAGAGAGAGAGAGAGAGAGAGAGAGAGAGCGAGAGAGAGAGAGAGAGAGAGAGAGAGAGAGAGAGTCAAAACAATTTCACTCATGATATCCTGAAGTGTAGCTGCTGACACTGGGGGGAAGCTTAGCTACATGATACAAAGCAAGAGCTGCTTACACACGCATGCGCACGCACAGACAGCACAACACAGCAAACCACCAACCTGCTCGGCCATTATGTCACAATTGGGACCGTGGCGCCCGTCTACCAGGCAGTCTAAGTGTCTTTGTGGTGCAGCTGCATTGCACCAACCCTCAGGGCCTAGCACCTCTGCATATGTGTGCGTCTTCCACGACCATGGCACGGTCTTGTTGGCATGCGTCTGTGATCACGTTGGTGTGTGCATGAGCATGTGCATATCAAGACGCCAAAACACACTTAAAAGAAAGGACTTTTTACGGATTGTTTTTGGCACAGATTACATGCGCAGAGGCAGTGGAAGACGCTCCTCTCATGAATCAAGGATAAGGAAAAACGAATAACACCTTTTATGGATGTGTTTTGCCAAGACTTAATGTGCAGAAGACACTCCTCGCACGATTCAAAGAAAGGAACCGACTTTGGTACCGGACTCTGTGGCATTATTCCTTCACCTAGCAAATAAAACAGCCCGGTCACAGAATCTTGATCTAACATCCAACCCACTGTTGTTGGGTGCACGTTGTTCATAGGGCGTGCCTTCAGCCTCCCTCTCCATCCATCCTCCGGTTTCAAGCCATAAGTCGTCTCAGGCGGGCAGTAGCACTCACCCACATCGTCGTCACACACACCTAGAGTGTGTGTGTGTTTGTGTGTGTGGTATCTGTGTCAACCGACACTCCCATGATGAAATCAGACAAGAGCCGCCTGTTAGGCACATGTTTTTTTGCACCCTCAAGCTTGACGCTAGCATTCAAAAGCAGTACTTAAGTCCTCAGGCATATGTCTAAACACGAATAATTTGTCGCACTGAGCATACACAGGCTGGTCGTGAGTTTGCACTGTAGCATGTAAATCGCGGTAGACTAATAAAAGTCTACACTACTGTGCGTAGAACACAGCACAGAGCTGTCTTTGCGTGGTGTGTGACTGTAAGGAGCTTGCGAGCACCACCAACCTGCACATCTGGTGTGCAACCATATATCCGTAGTCATGTTTTTGTCCCGCCTGTTGGGCCCCATGAAGTAGCATTCTCGCTTCTTGGGTGCTGAGCAGTCAGGCCCCGTGTGCCCAGCCCTGCAGGTGCAGGTGCCTGGGTGAAATGCAGAATGGAAGAAAGATTAGAAGTGGCTGCAATTGAGAAGTGTGGGTGGTAAGTGTGTTAGAAATGATGACAGTGGACGACACCAGAGTGCTTTTGCTAGACGATTGATGAGTCTTGTTGACAATGGGCAAAAGGACAGGCGGATCTTTGACAAGAGAACCGATGAAAGTGCTTTGCTTCTCTTTTCCATGGCGAGGAATTTCACAAATTCACGGTGCTCAGTGAATCTCAGTGGCTCATCATACATACGTATGTAATGTGGGGAGTGGTTTTCACTGCCCACTGCAGGGTTTCGCTTTTCATTACTTACGCTAAAGGGCTCTAGGAAAGGGTGCATAACAAACAAAGGGGGGAAGGGCTCAAAGCTATTCAAGCAGCCAATAATTCTCCCACGCACAAAAAGATGTCGCCAGCACCAGTTTTGGCAATAACTACACCTGTGTCATAGTTGCACCAGCCAGCGCCATTGCAGTCTGGGTTGGGACAGGCTTTGCTGCCTTGCGGGGCAGGTTTTCTAGGCTCAAGCTGCTGCCTCCAGTACCTGCGTTGCATGTGTGTGTGTGTGTGTGTGCGCGTGTGTGTGAGTGTGTGTGAGTGTGTGTGAGTGCGCTGTGCGTGCACTTGAATATATATGTTATACGTGTGTCTACGGATGTGCACGACAAAAGAAATCATCATTAAGTTGTCTGAATGGGATTAAGTAGATGGATACGGGACAGGCATGCATTGAAAATGGGCCAACGCATGTTGCCAGGCTCAGGGCTTTCAGGGACCGTTGGTTTCTCTGTTGCCGTAATCCACAAAGCAAGGAGATACAATGCTACAACGTCAGGCACGAGTTTTTCTTTAAAAGACGAAAATATGTGCAAGCAAAATTTTTAATCTGGCTGAGTGCCAGAAACGATTTCTTTGCTGCAGTGCAGAACGGAGGACAACTGCTGTGGGTCGAAAGCAACCCTCTCTACACCACGATTAGCGAGGGACAATAAGTGAAACAGACAATTTTGAACAAGTAATGTTTGCCATTCTTGGTGTCATTCCATTATACAAGGGCTTGCGGATCAGCCGCAACCGCCACCAGGCATACACGAACACTTGCGACATGCATTCAAACATACAAGACTACTAGGTAAACGCAAACGCTTTATCCAAGGGCAGCAGCAGCACTCTCAGTGTACTCACCCTCCACACCAGCTGCCCCTAGCGAGAGGGCACTGATCAGCTAGGTGGATGGCTGGCGGAGGAAGCACGCCATCCACCACACGGGTCCCATGTGCTTGACCCGGTGCGACCCTCCCGTGCAGCTCCGCAGCTGTCGCTGTCGTTTGCCTTTCAGTCACGCCTGTGGCAACTGCAGGTGTAGCTGTTGGAGTTAGGGTGGTGGGCGTTGGGAGCTTGCGGAGGGGCAGAGACACGAGGCTGGCTGGCTTGTTGTAGCCTAGATCAAGCGTGTTCTTGCCCAAATGGTCCCATAGGGAAAAGAGGACGCCTGTGCAGGGGAGGAGAGAGATGCTCACGTGAGTGATGAAACCTGTGTGACAAGGCTCGGAAAGTCAGCTGCACGTGGACATAGTACGTTGTATACCTGAGTAAACCCTTTCAAAACATGCATCGGGAATAGACGGATGGCATGAAGGAAACAATGTGACAATGCCAGGGAAAAAGGAAACTTTGCTCAGCCTCACCTACGCCCGCGAGCAAGGGGAAGAGCAGCAGAAAAGGTAGGAGGCCCCCCTTTTTCATCTTGCATTAGCAATTTAAGATGCCGCCCCAGGCTTTTCTGATTCAGCTGTGTGTGTAAGTGTGTGTGGTGTGTGTGTATGTGTGTGTGTTTGTGTGTGGATGTGTGTGTGTGTGTGTGTGTGTGTGTGTGTGTGTGTGTGTGTGCGTGTGTGTGTGTGTGAGTGTGTGTGTGTGTACCTTTGAGGGCTCTACTGCGACTGCTTTGCTTTGCTGCAGGTGTGTGTGTGTATCTGTCTGTGTGTGTGTGTGTGTGTATGTGTGTGTGTGTGTTTGCGTAATGTGTGTATGTGTGTGTGTGTGTGTGTGTGTGTGTGTGTGTGTGTGTATGCGTGCTTGCACGCGCACGTACTGTATGTATGTGTGCATGCGTGTGTGCACGCATGTGTGTGTAGTTACATGTGCACATGTACGAGTGAGTCCTACCTGATCAGACAACTCAGAAAACTTTTGCGGACAACTCCATCGTCTGCTTACAAAGCTCAATCAGTGATCATAAAATAAAAAAAATGTATGAAAATGTACTATGGTTTATGATCTCGCCTCGACGCCGTACAATCAATATTTCTTTTTATTTAAGCTTGGGATTTATTCCTATGTTTTTTCTGAAAGCAAGGCGGGGCCTGTTGCTGTACAGTTTGGCCTAACTTTGTGTAGTGCGCTATCATCAAATATTTGTGAATCAAAGTGGAAGACAACAGCAAGACAGATGTAGACATTAGATAAGGCAAAGAAAGCATGCGGGGAAGAACTTCTTTCGATATCCTTGTCCGAGACTAACAATCACGTTTCTGGTACGTCCGCCCTCAATCTGCACTTGGGAACAAAATAGCATGGTGCCTGGTCAACAATTTAAATACCACTGTATCTGTACTCTGCGCGCCTGAGTAGTGCCACCAGGTGTAACCAGTCGACACGCAAAATATAATATAAATGACAGATCACACAGGAGCATTTGCTAATTTTAGCAGGAGCAACTGCATGAATGGCTGGTATGTACAAGTAATGAGCGTTGTACAGGCGTTGGTGCCGCATCATCATTTCAGTCTGCCTAAAAGGGCTGTCAGGCAGTCTTGCATGTGCTTCAACCCCTGCCAAAGTGGATATAAATTACATCTTTTGAACAAGGGGCACGAAATGTACAGGACGGCTTAATTTTCAGGAAACCAAGCCGTGACGAGGTATTACCACCGCTTGCTTAAACTTGAAATGATCCATTCTAAGTGGGAGTTGTTTTCACTACCTGCATATTGGTTTTACTTTAAGTCATGAGATTTGTGCAGGCGGTATACTCCCTCGTCGTGATTTTGCCTCAAAGACCGACTCAGCAAGGGGGCGTGTGTCACTTTACAGGACAGGGGCAGAACAAAAAGCAAAGGTGGAGGGCGTACCTAACAATATGAGAGAAGGTCGTGAAGCAAGAGAAAGAGAAGAAGCACCACACAAAGAAGTGAAGGTTGAGGTTCTGTTCATGCATTAAGCAAAACCAAGGACCCCTTACACCAGCTGCATTACGCAGTTCACAGTACATACCCCTGTAGGCAAATAGCTGTCTACACACTGCTGCTTGGGATCACAGCCTTGATGTTTTAGAGCAGCAACTTACCTTTGCTTGCCCCGTCTTTGCGATTGCATTTCCTGCAAATAAAATGTGAGCATCATGATCCACAATGTACTCTGTATTAAGCAGCAAGAAGTAAGCGTACCTTTGGCATCACAAAGGACGAGGGCAGGCACGTTGTCTATACTGTAATGGAGCACCTGCTGGCGCAAATGTGATGCAAGTGTGATGGACCGCTCTTTCCTTACGAGGTTGATTAACTAGTTGCCAAAGATGCGAGCACAAACCTCTGGTGCCCACTTTTCATCGTCTGTACAACAGTGAACGACAGGAAAACACTCTTTGTTAGGAAAAGTAGTCTGCAAGAGGTAAAGTTGAACCCTTGAGTTATGTTGTTGTTGGCAATATGCGCACGCATTCTCGCCCTTGCTTGCGCACACTGCAATTGCTACACACGACAACTGAGTGCCCACAAACAAACACGACGTATCAAAACCTTTTCAACAGCTGGCTCCAACTGTCTGCAGAGGGAGCATGCTTTGGAGTGAAAGAAAATAAGCTTTGGAGATGCGGAAGCAAATGTGCTGTTTGCCTGTCTTAGCTCCATGTGTATTTTGATATAGTTGTGTAAATAATATGCATTCCTTATAAAAAATAGCATAAGGTGAACTCTGAGGAGTGGGGACATTCCACGTTAACCGAATAACCGACCATCATCTGACGATAATTCGGAGTCGTATTTTTACGCTGTGCGGCTCATGCAACTTCCCTCGTGCAAGGCTTGATTTTTTGCGAGACCAGCAATTGAGCCAAATCGATTGCTGGGTAATTCGGCCAATTCAATCACAATGACTAAGCGTCTTTCTTGGGTTCATATTGTTAGCGAGACATAAGAGTGGTATTTGTCTAAAATGCGTTGCAGTCTTGCACATGTTAACCCGCACGCGTAATAATCCCACAATGCGCTTCCCAGTATCAAATTAAAATTTGGTTGCTCACACATTGGCACAGGACCGTACAGTCTTTTGCCAAAGTACGGAGGAGCAATAGATCGACGGTCCCCATGGGAAATGCAAGACTTAAAGGTGAGTTGCACATGGCTTGCCACAGCACTATATATTTGTGTAAGTGGCGGAATGCGGAATGCTTCTGCTGGGCAGCTTCCGCACAAGTAAATTGAAGGTAAATGTAGGAATCAGTCTCAGCGGTGGTATCAAGTGGTTGGGTGGTGCCGGGTACCAAATCTTCACCGCAGAAAAGAAGAATAAAATATCAAAAGATCTAGAGGGTTGCAGGCTTGGCCTGAAACTGGATCTTGATGAGAGGTACTAGAAAGTTTTCCTCCTCCTTTCTATCAATCCACAGGTGTTTCCTAATGAGGCTGCCCTCTCGAGTTTGGAGGAAACGCACACAATATAAACATGGTGCTTTTTCTTTAGCTTTATGGTCGTCCTCACTGGCAGTGTGCATGATAACGACTTTTAGTCAGGCCAGCCATCCCTGTGAGATTTCTCGCCCCAAAGCAGAAGAGTACATTTAAGTATGTAGGAGCCTAATTAGATATATTTAAGCACCCCTGCACACTCAGTTTGTGGCAGGAGGTGCCCAGGTGGGCAGGGTGGAAATCCCTGCCAGAAAGTGGATCTCCAAAAGCGCCTCCCCAGTATTATCAACTTACCAGGGGTGTTTGCAATAAAATTGGGGACGTTTTGGTGAAGGTCCGGTTTTGGACCCCCTTTTGGCAGGGAAATTACTAAAAACCAAGCCCAGTTCCTTGAAAGGCTTCAGAGCTTCAGAGTGTGAGTGTTGTAGATGGTGCCGCCCACACCCAAAAGGATGACGTGGAGAGTAACGGAGGCTCCTTGGAGAATGTTGCAGAGGTCTTTGTGCTGTTCCTTTGCGGCGTTCAGCTGGATCGGAGGTCTGGTGTCCTCACAATACTTGATCTCGACGAGGTGAATGTCACGCCGAGTTTTGCTGAGGTCTTTAGGTCGGTGCTGTCTGGGGTTGGTGGCTCTACTGGTGGCTGGCGGTGCTGCTGGGATGCTCCTAGTCTCCCTCAATTGCCCCCTGCCATTCCGAAGAACCCCCCTACATAAGTTTGTTGTTTTTGTGTTTTTGCAGCGCTGGGAGTAACCAGCACAACATCTGGGCGGCTGGAGATAAATCTGTCTTTATTTGGGAAGCGGGGTGGGAAGAGCCATTTGGGAACAATTCTACTTTCAGCTGTTACAGAAATCTGGAGATCTTGCATGGTCATCCGTTCGTTGCTGCCTATATCCATGGATACAACGCATGACCCTAAGGAGCCTGTTGTTCTGATAGCCTTAAGGATAATGCGGCATGCTAAGTTGTGTCTTTCGGTGATCATGTTCCTTATTTGCGTGTGTTGGCACCCAGAAAGGATGTGCAGGGTCTGTCTACTTGTGGGCAGAGGGGGCAAGTCTGACTTGTTGAGAGTTTGAACAATACCGCATGTTTTAAATTATATAGATTGCCTGTTCTGTATTTCATATTGATACATTTGGTCTTAAAGGGGACATTGGATGATGTTAGGTAGGCATTGCTAGTGGCTCCATTGGCAGTGCCGTCCTTGATGAGGGTCTGGTAGTACGCATGGTAGTTCGCTTCAGTTTTGGCATTTCCCAGTTTATGGAGAAGATGCATATGTGCTTGAAGGGCGTCACGGTGCGTGGTTTGGTAGGTACCAGAGCTATGGGGGAGGAGAATGGGCCATGTTTGTTGTATGGGTATGATTTTGGGTTTGGTTTTCTATGTCTTCTATTGCAAGCCAGTAGATGTTGTAGAAGGGATTTCCCTCAGGGCCTGCTGTTTTGATAAAGGTGTCTGCAATGTCGGAGTAGGTGGTGGCTGACTTTTTAGCAAGGACGTCGGCATGTTCATTACCGATAATATCGGCATGGGACTTTACTTTGAAGAAGTGGATGGGCGATGGTGATTGGCGGATTGCTTTAGCAATGGATTGAAGGACATCTCCTTGGATGTGGTGGCGATGAAGATTTGGGTGTGAGAGCTGCTTTATGATTTGGTGCAGTGATGTAAGGCTGTCTGTGACTATATGTGAGTAGCCGTGTATGACTGCAGCTGCTATAGCTGCTAGATCTGCACGTGAGATGGTGTTGGTTATACCCATGCCTTTTGGGTTTGCATAGTGGGAAACGTTTAAGTGAGGGTGGTATATAATATACACCTGATCCGGTGTCTTGCCCTACTTCATTCTCTTGGAGGCTGCCATCAGTTTAAGTCCAATCCCGCCAATATTTTACTTTACGGGTTAGGTTTTAGCTGGAGCTGTTTTGGGGTGCTTCTTCGATATTACAATTATGAGGTTGGTCAGTGCTAATCAAGGCACTTGCTTGTTTTAGCTGGACCTTCTGGGGCTTGAGGGTGATCATTAAGTAGCTTATTAAATGTGTTGAGTCCTGAGTGTTGTCCGGGACCTATGGCTGTTTGGTAGGGATGGTTATGTATGTTTTAAATTCCCCACTTTGCCTCAGGGATTTCTTTGGCAAGTTCTTTAAGCCAGTCTTTGTTGTGAGCATTGAGGCAGACCCTGCCCTTGGTGTTCCATATGGCAATGATCTTCAATTCCCAGGTGTGTTTGGAAAGTGGTGTTTGTATATTGTTCCAGAAGGGCACTTTCACATATTGGAGTTGGTTTGATGGGACTGGTACCCAGGAATTTACCCTTGTGGGTATTTGCGGCAGAGTGATGCATAGGGATTTGTGGTCATAATTTTTTTCCAGGAAGAGAGGAGCGTGAATGTGGCTGATTCCTCTGTGCTGACAGCAGCAGAGTAGATGGCGTGCCTTGTTGCTAAGAGCATGGTGTTTTCATGGTAAATGGGATGGCAGATGGAGAACCCAGAGAATTGGGAGGAGAAGGCATTGGTGTTTGCCCCAAACACTTTGTCCCTTGGGTGCTCACTCCAATAATGGGGTCATAGTCAAGGGGGGATGCCATTTTTTCTTTAGTGACCAGGGCCCACTTTTGAAAGGCGGCGGTAATATGAGAGGGGAGTAACCGGGAGAAAGAGTGATTTTTTTGTTCGTATGTTTAGAGGTAGAGATGTCTTTACGAGCAATGAGGCCTACGAGTTCTGATGCAAAGCTAATGGGTGGAGGTTTAATGTGGCCGTGTAGGCCGCTGCACATTGCCTTATCAAAGGCCTTTTGCAGTATGTGAAGGCGCTCGGGAGTAAGCATACCTTTACACTTTCCGTCGACGACATTGTAAATACAGGCTACTGTGTCAGTGTACACTTCAGGAAGCATAGTGTCATCTGGGGAGGATAAGGTACTCTTTTCTTGATACTCCATGAGATCAATGGTAGTTATTTATCATTCACAATGCCCTGTGGCCGTAATGTCAGACTGTTGGTTGGTGGGTTGGATGTCAAAGCTAACTTTGTTCAGAAGATCGACATTGTAGGGCTGGTAATCGTTGCCCTCTTGGATGGCAGAGAACCCTTTTTTTTGAAGATCATTTAGGTGTTCATCTGGTGCGGGCTGAGATAAGTTTGGCGCAGTGATTTGCTCTTCAAATTTATTGAGGCTCTGCCTGAAGCTTTCACACGTGTTTTGTAGTCCTTCTGGCTCCCAGGTTGGGTTCCATGAGACTTCCACAATCTCTCTTTTCTGAGAGTAGAGGATGCGGCTTTCCTTTTCAGTTTGATTCAGATCGATACAGGCAGGGCAGGCCCATGATTCATTGGCATCAATAGCTTCCCTTTCAGTGGCGTTGCAGCAGCTTGTTTTAAGCAAGCATTGCCAGTGGTAGAAACAGTTGCAGACGTCACAGATGTACATGTCTTTAAAAGGTGGGGAGAGGTCTGGAGATTCAAGTCCTAGATGGTAGGAGCAAATTTCACAGCTTGCACACTTAATTTGGCTCCGGGCGATAGTCTTACTGGATTTGGGCATTAGTCCAACTGATTTAAAGAGGGGTAGGGCCCATCTTTCAATATTCATGGGGGCATAGTATGTGTGGTATTGTTTCTGTCTTTGGGGTGTAACATCTCTGTCTCTTTTCTTGGGGGTGAAGAACCTCCAAATATGTGTGTGCAGGATATCCACATCGTCATAATAGAGTGTGTTGATGGCCTCTGTGGGTGTCATTGAAAAAGCCTTATCCTTCTTGTACGTCCAGAGTTCTTGTTGAATGTGCGCGGTGCGCAAGGGGGTCAGGTTTAGGCTAGGAAGGTCATGGGGTATATCGAGGATCTCACATCTTCTTTTCCTTTGGGGTCTGCGCTGCGATGATGGTGCTGGGTGGTCTGCAATCTCAAAGGTTGGGTTGTTGTGTATCTGGTAAGTTATCGGGTTGATGATATTGATATGCTGAGTGGGAGGAGTGATTATTGTGTGAACGCTTGTGTTGCATGGTGGTGTGGCGAGTGATTTGCGAGCGTGTGATGCGTTTGTTTGGCTGACTTTTTTGGAAGTTATTCGGTAGGCTAAATTACTATTTGTGAGTTTAATGCAACAATGTCTAGGATTTGAGTCAGGGGCGTATGTTGCTGACTTTCTGTTTGGCTGCGTGTCCTCTTTCTGGTACCGGGGAGGTTATCTTGTGTATGCTGTGCACGCTTTGCTTGTTTGTCTTGGGAGAGAGTGGCCAATTGGTTAGTGGGTACAGGGTCAGAGAGGCAAGTAATAGCTGTAGTTTGTGGCATTGGTAATGGCGATGTGCTTATAGTGTCGTGGTTCCTTTTTGTTTGGTTGGATATCCTTTGTGAGTAGCGTTGTGAGCGTGGGGTTTCCGTTCGTGGTGAAGGTGGAGGCCCTACCACTGTTGTGTTTGGGAAAACTCAGTGCGGGATATGTTGCCATGTGCTGTGCGTTTCCTGGGTCGAGCATTGGATTCTGTACATTGGGGGGTAATTTCCTCTAAAAATGGTGTGGGTACGTTGAATGCAACATGACCTTGAGTTTCTGTTTCAGGTTCGGTTGTGATCATAGAGGAGGCAGGGGATGTTTGCGGCTTTAAGTTTGGTGTATCAAAGGATTGTTTGGGGTGTCCATTATTTGTTGATGGATCTGTGTGTAGAGGTGGTGGGCCTCTGATTGAGTTGTTTGTAGTGGGGTGCCTTTGGTGTGTTGCTGAGCGTGGCTGTAATGGGGGTGATGTGTAGATGGGCAAAGTTTGTTGGGTTTGGGTGTTTGCGGGTTTTGGGGGCACCTCTTCGTGAGCCGTTGTGTTAATGTGTGTGTCTAGGAGACCTGTGAAGGAGGAGTTGTTTATTTTGCGGTAATTAAGTAGGATGGACTGTTCTGAATTCCTTTCTTGGAGTATTTGTGCAATTGATGTTGGGCTTAGCTCTTGTGTTCCAGGCAGATTAGCAATGGCAGCAAGCCTAAATAGCAGGGCTATGAACTGTGCTTTTTGGAGACTCGAGTGTAATTGTTTTTGAGCTGTTTCCCTGAGACTATGTATATTTTGTTGGCTGGTGTGAGGTCATGGAAGCCAGGAATGCCTATGTCCATAGGCGGCTTGGTAATGCAATTGATGAGGGTGGCTAGTGTTGGGGGGGGGGGGCTTGCGGGCGGAGGTGACTTCTGAGCTTGAAATCGTCTTAGAACATGCTGTTTCCTTTCATGGCGAAGTGAAGCTTGCTGGCTTGAATGCAAGCGAGTTGGCGTGCTCGAATATGTAGGTTGACTTGCCATTTAATTGGTAGCGACGTTCCTTCTCTTGCGGAAAGGATTGTAGTGGCAAGGGCCTTGAGTTGGGCGACCTGGTGGGTCAGGAGATGTACGGTCACAGATTGGTGGCGTTCAGAAGGGTCTTCTAGGCTTGTTACGAGGGCTACTGCTGAGCACCTGTGGTAATCCACGTAGATGGAGGGGGCGCCCAATCCAAAACTATGGACATTTTCACGGATCATGGCAGTCAGTGTGCTTCGCCATAAGTTGTGTTTGCTTTTGATCACCCTTCCAATCATTGCATCCCAATTATCCAGGTCTGGGTAGGAGCATGGTGTGACCGCAAAGGCATAGGCCAGACTAGGGATGATTGCTGTGCGTATTATGTTTAGTGTTTGCCGTGGTGAGGCATGCATAAGAGCCTTCAAGGACGTCAAGCTTTTGCTTTAGAATTTCGTCCATGCGCCTGTGCTGGTGCTTCCAGTTGAGATCCATCGTCAGTGTGACTCCTAGGTAGAGGAAGGGGAAGCTGGGTGTGATATTTTTTGTTGTAGTCCATGCCAGTAGTGTTTACACTGTCTGCGTTCTTTTTCTTTTACTTTTACTTTGCGGGTCAGGATCGGACTGGAATTGTGTTGGATTGCTTTATCAGAGCTTTTAAGTTGGATCAGGGTACTCATCATATCTCGAGAGCCTTGCGGGGTTTGATGAAGGTGGTCGCTGGGTAGTTTCCTTACTTCAAGCTTTAAGCCCAAAACACACAAGGGTTACAAAACACACAGATGATTCCCCCCCCCTGTTTGATTTAATGTGGATCGGTTGGTCCTGGCAGATGCCTGATTGTTTTTACTGGTTTTATTCAGTCTGCAATATCACAGAGTTGTGCACCAACTAGCTACTAAACTACACTGCCATGCAATAAAAAGCTTAAACAAGATTACAAAAACAAGACACAAAATACACTTTAACAACAGCAACAGTGATAATGGGGGATCTGGAAGGGGGGTTACTGGTAGAGCGGCCGGCTGACTTCAGGAGGGCTAGGCGCAGGCCGGATCGCATGGCTGACAACCCGCCGGATCCTCATTAGTCTCTGTTGTTTCTCTTTTTCGTCTTTCGGTGGGGCTCTGGCTAGTGCGAGCACTAGTTGAGAGCCTTTCCTTAATGCACGCTGGTGACTTCCAGTGCAGACTTTTACTTTTTCTTTTAGAGTTGTGCTATTTTTCCCTTTCCCAGGTTTTTTTTTGTAGGTGCCATTAATCTGTGGTGCTACAACAAAAAACACTCCTCACTGTTTCACATATATACACAGGGTCGATATGTATGCTATTGATTTCCCCAATTCATGCACACAGACAAACGGGTTTTCTTGAACAAGCTTTCTTCTAATACTATTCTGCTTTCTGCTCTATTGCGGTCCACTTAGACTCTTCTGCAGACAGGCGTTCCCTCCTATCTATTATAGACGCTTCCCCTTTTGTTTAGATAGGATTGGTTACAGGCTTTTTTCCAAGCTTCCGCTGAGATGCCCTCTGAGGCATATATAGTGACGTAACCTTAACCTTAACCTTATGTATGCTATTGATTTCCCACTTTGCCTCAGGGATTTCTTTGCTAGCTCTATAAAATAGTTCTCATTGAAAGCAATGAGCTAATTTTTCCTTAGGTATTCCATACGGCAATCATGATTTGCAAATCCCAAGAGTGTTTGGGGAGTGGAGTGTACATTATTCTTAAGGGTATTTCCGCATATTGAAGTTGGTCTGATAGTTTGGAGCCTAGGATTATGTAGGGTATCTTTGGAGGAAAAAACGTTAAGGTAGCTGTTGCCTCTGTGCTTAGCGAGACGACTGAGTAAACGACAGAATTGCTTTTTATCCAACAAGCCGCTACCGATGTATAAGATGTATGTCAAGGAGCGTTGTCATACGACAGTGGCAAAAGCAAGAACAATTCCCCCCGATTACTTGTTACAACGAGCATTTCCAGTTACGATGCAGAGTCATCTGCAGCACCCGCTGTATCCTTAAGCGCTTGGATTAATATAACTTTTAAAAGGCAAATAACAACCAAAGCGCTAAGCAATCCTGCCTACCAGCATAATGTAGCGGAAGGAATAATTGGTGACTGTCAAAACCTGCTTGTTCATTATTTTTGCACATTATAATACGGACACAGAGATACAGATTGTGAGGCACAGTGAAGATACCACTCAAAAGAGGGGAAGAGGTCGAGTTTGGCACAGACAGCAAATGAGGCAGAGAAAAGCGCATTTCACTAGATGCGATGAGCGTAATGATGTGATGCAGTGCTGACAAATGTGATGGAAGTGGCTTGCCAGCAGTGAGGATGCGGTAGATTAAGGGTAAGGGCATAAAAAATAAGAGCCTCAGTAAATTACTCAGTAACACAGCCTAAAAAGAATGAAGGGTTGAAAATAACTCTTTATCATGTGCAAGCACAGTTTTTATCACCACACGTACCAAAAATGAACTACGACACCAAAACACCAGCGTCATCAATCCGACTGCGGATTGGATCATCATCGAAATTGCAACCAAGGAGAAGCGTTGGCAGTGGGCCATGGTACCGCCATCAGATGCCGTCATCTCCTGCGAGGATAAAAGCAGGCTGGGTCTGAGGAATCAGACGGAGCTGCATTGCACATGCCACATACTGTAACGATTCATATAGGAATACAATTCCTGACCTCACATCTTGAACCTTTACGAGCCTTATGTGGTAAATACAACGCGCTTCTACATTGGTACTGGAGGTCGTACGCTCACCCAAACTCACACAAGGTAAACATCCACATGAGCACAATGCATTTTAACGCATTCAA
>Ga0307947_1000850_pt1 | contig 23017 bp, 27 predicted proteins | sample OrgLakmetagen232_FD_201840 | JGI IMG/M metagenome (GOLD analysis project Ga0307947, IMG submission 201840) | Saline water microbial communities from Organic Lake, Antarctica - #232 | ecosystem: Environmental > Aquatic > Non-marine Saline and Alkaline > Saline | place: Antarctica: Organic Lake...
GGGTTGCAGGCTTGGCCTGAAACTGGCTCCTGATGAGAGTTGATAACAGTACTGGAAAGGGCACGTCTGGTATGGACAAGTTTAGCAGCGAAGTTCACAGAGTGCACATGGAGCTTGGAGGCAAGCTCTTTAACTCTATGAGAATCAAGACCCAGTTTCTTGAAAGGCTTCAGAGTGTGAGTGTTGTAGATGGTGTCACCCACACCCAAAAGGATGATGTGGAGAGTAACGGAGGCTCCTTGGAGAATGTTGCAGAGATCTTTGTGCTGTTCCTTTGCGGTGTTCAGCTGGTTCTGAGCCATGATATTAGAAAGTCTAGCAGTTAAGTAGTTCCAGTGTCTTAAGTTTTTTCCTGCTGGGTCCTGTCAGATGAAATCATCACTGTAACTGCAAAGTATGACTCAGCACAACAACTAACTTAATTTGGGGCGCCTTCGGACCAAGAAAGGCCTCCAAAGTGGAAAAACCATGCAGCAGAGGAGTGAGTTCATTGCATCGCATTGGTCCCTAATGCTTCTACCAGTTCTGTACACCCACGCCTGTGCGCTCTCTGCTCATACTCGTGTGTCTATCTGCTAGAGCTACTACTCATCTCTGGTTGGCTGCCACACCACTGGCCCTTCCCTGAGCTGGGACTGTTAACTTAAACATTCTCGGTCTCATTGATGTTACTTGCTATTATGCTAGGCAAAACATATCTAGACCTTACACGGCACAGGGTCTTTCAAGGATCCCCTCTAATTGTACCCCTTAGAATGCTCACATGGTGTCAATTGATTACCAAAACCATCAGATCCATCTGGAATAAAGGTTATCAATGAAAATGACCACCCGGCATATTGAACAAGACAAAAAGAAACTCCAGAGGGTGTTTTGTGGTCACTGTGGGCTTTCAGCCCTGCCAATTTGCACACAGAGTGACTTACTTCAATCCAAGCACATCCTCGTGCAACTCATAATGCCATCTTCAATTTAGAGCAAAAATGGTTCCAATCGGATAAAGGAGCAGTGAATGGCCGGCTTCTGAGTGCAAAAAAGGCACATATTTGGACATCTCCCCAGTTGACCCCCTCTGGCAATTGATCCCTTCATTTCACCCCAAATGTGGTGACTCTAAAGGGACCGATGATAGTGTTTCTTTAGGAAGATGGTGAAGAACTGGACCTTGAAAGAGAAAAAGAAATTGAAAAGCCATTCCCCACATTAAATAAGGAAAAGGAGCCACTTTGGTACCACAACTAAGAAAAAAATTATCATTGAGGATCAGGAGGGTTGCAGGCTTGACCTGAAACCGTACCTTGTAAATAGTATGGTTGTGACCACACAGATGTGCCTTCAAGCTCCCTCAAGAGTTTTAAATTATATAAATGCACTGAAAAGAGTGCAGGCGAAAAATATATCTTTCTGGTGCGCGGTGCGGGCGAGTGAGCAAGAACTGAAAGCACACCCATGTACACGCACAAGACAAAAAACAAACTCACACATACGTATGCACACGCTTGCTTGTGCACACTGGTACAATCTACTGGACAAGTCCACAAACATTCAGGCAACCGCCCACTTAATCGCAAAGATACAAACACACATACACACACATTCACATACATTCACACACACATTCAAACACACAGACACACAAACAACCCAACCCCCTAACACACACAGACACACAAATACACACATACACACACATACAAAAACTCCTTAACATTCAGGTTTAATTTGGATTTTATTAGACTAGCCCAATGTGAACATGCCTGGGCTTCCTGAAAAGACTCATGGGTGTCAAGAAAAGTACTGATACTCACTGCGTGCTCCGCGAAACAGGTCAGATGCCCATTTTTTTCTATTGGTTCAGATGCATCATACGATTTTGGAACAGTTTACTCTTCAAACAATCCTCTTCTCGTGTGCGGGCTGACCTTCTTATTGCAAGCAATAGAAGTGATACATGGACTTATCAGTTTCTGCACACACTCTGAGGTATCCCTGCATCTCAGCAACTTTTGATTGCCATACGATCTTGCGAATCTATCAATCTGAAACAGTTCGAGCTCACTTAGCGCGAACGTATCATCGGGAGCTGGAGAGAATTTGATAATTTTACACCACATGATAATCACCTTTCCAGCAGAGTTATGAGGACTTATAAGTATAATTATCACACACATTTTGGTATACCTTTGGGGATTGCTCCTGGCTGGTGGGATGACAGAAAAAAAAATCACAAGCCTGTGTTACCTATTAACCTTAGCTTGGATATTTCCAACAGTCTCAGCCGTGTATTTTCTTGGCTTCGCTTTTCTGGCCATAACTTTCTGGTCCAAAGAATGCGTCCCCACGTGATTTCTCTCCGCAGGAATTATGCACCTCTGTTTCCCCCAACAGGAGCTTACGATGTGTTTGCGTTCTTGAGCCAGAACAATAACAAGCTTTATTTTTCTCCATGAACTAATTGCGTGTTATGAGCAGGCTAGCAGTCGCACTTCTTGACTGAAGGCCTTTCTTTGTAAACCTTGTAAACCTTGTAAACCAAAGAACGCGTCATAACAGGAATAGAAGGCCTTACTATGAGCTCAGGATCTGTGACAAATGTGACTGGCACTCTGTTCAGGATGAGGAGCACATTTTGCTGGACTGTCCGCATGAAAATCTTGTCAGCTTTCACACACAGCATCGCCAGCTGGTCTTCCCACCTCAAAATGAAGATGGCCCAACTCGTTTGAGGACTTTTTTGAACCAACCAGATAATTATGGTGCGGCCTCTTTTGTGGCTGAGTGCCTAGCCCTTTTCCCTTGATTTATTCTAATCTAGTGCCTTTTTCGTTTGGTTCCAGGCTTTTTCCAAGCTTCCGCTCAGATGCCCCCCAGAGGCATATATAGCGATGTAACCTTACCTTGCCAAGCACGCCAATTGCAGCACTTCAATCTCAACTTTTCTTCTGCTGCGGTGGAGCCGTCCTCTTCCATCTCCTCTCCACTCTGGATTCGCACAATACTGGTGGTGTCGTTCTCAAGGAAATACATAGGTTCAAGGACACATGCCTGCTCTGCGGAGACACTGTCCACTCCATAAACCCTAACTCTAAAACACACACACACGCACACTCACACGCACACACACATACACACACAATTGTAGTATGTACATAGTTGCGCTGAATGCAATGTGTTGTGCGTACACTGCTTTGCGCAGGCTGGTACCATCGCTGTCGCTCTTATGTTTGTCACCCTTGGCCTTCCTTGGCTGTCCCTGGCTCAGTTGCCAGACAGCAGAATGATCGCTGACAATGTCTTGTCTTCCCAATTTCGCACATCGTGCAAAGTACAGCTGCACTGCCATGTTTTTGAGGTCAATTACTAATTACTAATTAATGCGCAGTAATTTAGGACTGTATGCAAGTTGCTCATGATTAGACCCAAATCTAAAAGCAGGCTGGCTGATGTGACCCCTTCCGTATCTGAATATGTTTTCCCTCCACAGCCACACAGTTACTGAGTACAGTACTGCCATAAATTCAATTTTGACCTACTACCATCATCCACAATTTAAGGACAGTTTTTGCACTGAGTATGAATCTGCCGCACAAATTATCTACATTCTACTTAGCAGCGCGGGGGCAGAGCACCCTCTTCTCAATCCTTACACCTTACCTGGCACGGCTCACTTTATACATGATTTAATGTTGGAGTTGAGGAAAGATGAAGCTGTTTTGGATAGTTCCCGTTGTGTGCGGAGCAAGTGCAGTACGACTCTTGTCTTATTTAGTCCAAAAGAGAGGCACACTCCCTTTCACTTTGACTGGACTGAAGCGAAGAACTTGGCTCTATCTATTGAAGTAAGAGGCATGGATGTCTTATTTGCTTACTTTTTGCATCATCATACCTTTTCCCCTTTCTTTCTGCAGGGAGTGACAGACCCAACCGTCTTAGTTGCTACGTGGTACTTGTTATACCCTTTGTTTCTACCACCCTTCCTTTCCTTTAAAAAATATCAGAGGTTTTTTTAATAGCGAAGATACAGATACTGGGAAGGGTTGAAGGGTTACTTCTCTGCAATCAAATGTAATAAGTTTATGGCCAAGCATCCAGGCTGTATGGTGAAAGTTGAGCAAAACGTAAATGATGTTGTGCATGTCCCACCGGATTGGTTGCACCATGTGTCATTGAAAATTATCCTAAATACTTGGCAGCATGGATGTATGTGGGTTCTCGATTAAAAGAAATGCTAATGATTTTTACATGGGTCTGCTAAGTGACTTGGTTCAACACGCTGTGGATAACACCCTTAGTGACTATGAGTATTAGTTTGTCAGGTCTTGTTCTTATTCATATTGATATAAGTTTTGCTTTCTTTCCTTTGTAAGTTATGCTTGCCAAAACATGGGAATCTTAATGGCTCCAAGGAATCCAAGGAAGCCCATACTTGCAATCCATCATAGCCTATACTTGCAATCCATGCTTAATCTGGTACCAATAAACTCGTCGTGACAGCCTAAGGTCTGCGATGAGCAAGGGCTTTCTTGCCCTTCATTGAATTCCCAGATGGCATGGTCTCCTATGCCTTATGCCTGGCAATTCTGGCTGTCCTAAGCAGAGTGTCAGTGCAAGGGTTTACAGCTTCTAATTTCAGCATTTGGCACTTCTATAACCAATGCTTATTCAACTCATTTCGTCAAGTCATCTGGCTTGTATGCGAAAGCAAAGTTTCATTGTGCGGAGAACTGTACGCGTGATCCTTCATGGTCCTGAGGAAAGTGCAAATTTGCAGACCTTTCAGGTCCGTGTGGACGTCTTTGAGTGCCAGTCCAAGAAAGGCCAGATGGCCATTCCACTGGAAGCACAGCTGTACACCATGGTGGGGTATTTGCACTACGCCGTGGTGTACAGCTGTACACCGTTCAATAAATGGGTTTGCATTTTTCCTAGACAATTCAATTTGAAAAACACTGGCATTCCCGCAAATTTGATCAACATGAAAGTGCCTCTGGCCCCAATTAATCTACCATGTTCTACAATGCCCGGGTTTGACCATGGACAAGTACCTCTGCGCCCAAATAATCTACCATGTTCTACAATGCATACATGCTCGCAAAACGTGCAGGCGTGCTTCAAAATATAGCGCATTATGGATCCATCCGGAGCTTGTCAATTTCCAAAGTTTTAAGTGCGTTTTTGAATCCCAAAAGTGCGCATTGGGGTTTTAAAGTGCGCTGCAATAAAGCGCACTTTTTAATTTAAAAGTTTTCAATTTATGTTGCTGTTTAGAGTGGCTCAACGTCACTATGCTGAGCAAAATATGGTAGTGGGCTCTTTCAGGCATAATAAGAAGCAAAGGCATTAAAAGACAGAGAAGCGCTTTCAAACCCCCAAAGCGCACTTTGAAATCCCAAAGCGCACCTTGAAATCTCAAAGTGGCACTTTGCAACTTGAACGTGCCATTGTAAAGTGTGTATGTACAAAGTGCGTACAAATTGCGAACAAAGCACGTACCAAACAGCAATTTCTAAAAGCCCGCTTTTGGTTCCCAAAGTGTGGCCTGGAACTCAAAGCGCCAAGCCAAAGTTCGGATCAAGCGTGAACCAAGCGAGGACCGCAAAAAGGAAGCTTGTTGGTTTCCCGTGATCACACGCTAAGACCATCAAGCGTAGAGAGTGCCGTACAAGAGAGCCTCTTCGCTTACAATTATAATACACAATAAACATGGAGAAGCCACGCACAGTAATTACACCTTCCATTGGAATGCTGAGCGCGTGAGGCAGCACCCCAGGTTGGCTCCACAGGATGTCATCAAGTAATGGTGTGGTGATGAACAGGGTGAAAACTCAATAGTGGTCTGTCCAAAATCATCGAGGATCCCATTCCTAACTAGCACGGACAGGTGTGTGCTTCCATGATTCAGCGCATCCTCTACACAGTCCCAGGAGGAGGTCGGCCATGCTCCTTTCAAAGTAAGTAATGGTTTATCAATACTTCAAAGACAGCTTGCGTTATTAGGTGATGGAATCAGAATGTAATAATAACGCTTGTGATAATAGCCATAGGGCGCTGATATAACAGCACTGATATAACAGCACCTCGCTTTACAATTGTAAAAACACTATTAGACCATTAACAAACAATCCTCTATGACGTAAATTCTATTGTACGATAAGCATCGCAGCTGTAACGTGGGAAATGGGGAAGACGGATTTGAACCCGCAAGGCGTACGGATGGCCTCTCAGCTATTCAATGACGGATTAATAAAAGAATACTGACAACCCCGAAATCTGAGTATTTGTACTTTTCTGATAGATTCCCTCGGATGGATTCTCTCGGATTGTCGAAAAGTACTCACGTGTGCAAGCACGGATGCTTGGTACATCTGATTGTATCTGATTTAATCTGTATTTTCTGATTTATTACGACCTGCGTCGTTACAGCAGCAAGAATATACATCTAAGATGAATTGGGAGTAAGTGCACCAGCGGCACGGCGGAACTCCCAGGTGCTCAGGCAAGTGACCCAAATGGAGTGCGGCGGAGCAATATTTGCTGGCAAAGCGATTGGCATAATTGTGGCATAATTGTATGCCAGAAGCACAACGTATCCCCACCAAAGGCGAGGTGTCCGTGCCTTGACCACGTCATTGTTCTGACGAGATGGAATTATTGTACTGGAATAAAGGGGATGCTAATGCAGAAATGGTTAACGAAATGGTGAAATGTGCTTGACTTCTTGTCGTAGATCTTGTTGCAGATTCGACAAATTTAACAAATTTGGATTTCTCTAGTATTACATGGTACTGTTACCAATAGAATGACACTGTATCACCAATTTGATCAGTTGCAACTTACCTCTCCTAGACTAATTGTAATGCCATCAGCAATTTGCAGGCAGGGAAAGTTTTCAAGTCCACGGCAAAGTATTCAAATTCAAGGCAAAGTAATCAATTCAAGGCAAAGTCATACATCTGAGATTTGCCCAAAAGCTTGATCCCATGCACCGATACAATTCGCAGCCTTTAGCTCCATTGCCTAACACCTATGTCGTTATCCTATTGATTTTGAAATCAGTGCTAGAACACTGTAGACCCATAAAGATCCAGGCAAAAGGCACTCAATTAATGCATATTCTTCATATAAGCTGCCTACCATGATTGAATTTAAGAATAATGTGTACCAAAGATTGAATATCAAAACGAACCCAACAAAAACAAGCCTGAGGTCTCAATAATGGAGAACACCAACCATGGCAGAATTGAGCAACCATACGAAAAAGAATATGCAGAAATTACGGTACAAGTGCCTGTATCTGCCTGAGACTATGCATCATTTTTGCCAAACAATGTCAAGGCCCGAACACGTAGCTACAGCCAACTTCTCTCAGTCATGTCATGTAGATTGAGCTTTCAAATGCAACCCCGATTTGTTTGTGGTGCCACTCTATGTTAAGGGAACCAAAGCATAACAATGGAGTGATAATATCAGAGGTTTAGAGTCAGTCAGCCTCTCTGCTACCACCCCCACTCAGACAGGTGTAGGTCGTCCTCTTTTGCTTTAATTGGCTGTCTGGGAAACTCCTGATCCAAACGTAGGATGAAGTCTTGTGGGAGAGGTGGCTGGTAGGGTCGCTGATGTTGCTGCTGGTACGACTGCTGCTTCCGGTCGGGCTCTAGATGTTGGGCAGGGGGAGCAGTCTTGAGGGGTTGCGGTTGAGAGGAGCGTGTGGGGGTTAAGGTGGCAGGAGGCCCAGGGAAAGCTGGTTCGGAGTTGCTGCTAGAAGCGAGCACTGTATGGGCCACTTGCCCTGCACTGTCGGCAGCAGCATCACTACCAAGCCCTGCAGCACTCGCACTCACACTTGCACCGTCACACTCGGAAGTGAACAACGTGGGCGGAGGAGAAAGAAGGGTGCCATCAGGGGGTGTGGCCCCCTGGTGAGAGTGCGATGCTGGCGTACTGTATGCGTATGGGCCAGGGCTGGTAGCATCCTCTGGTGCATCCCCTCCTGTGCTTCTGCTGCCGACTGATGGGGCTGGAACAGGGGTAGTTGTGGTGGGGCTGATGAGAGGTGGGGCGGGAGGTGGGGCAGAGGGAACGCTGTGTGGTTTCAAAGCAGCAGCAGGGATTGGATGGGGATGAGATGATGGGATGCTCATTATACCGTCAGGGGGTACGTGGGATGGGAGGGTGGCGTTGCCAGGAGGTAAGAGGGGGTGGTTTAGACAAACATTGCCTGTATGGAGCAGGGGAGAGGGGCGGGACAGGCTATCAGGCTCATAAGGGTAGTCAGCCTGGCTAGAGGTGGAGGAAAAGTGCTGCGGCTGTTCTTGCTGCTGCTGCTGCTGCTGCTGTTGCTGTTCCTGCTCCTGCTCCTGCTGAGCATTGTGTGCAAAGCCTGCATTGTTTGCCTGTCCCCTCCCAGGCAGCTCCTGGAGCTCCTGCTCTTGGCTTGCACTGCACTCTGCAGTTCTGCCATCGAATCCACCACCCTGCTCCACGTGCCTTTCATCAACACCTCGACCTCGCTGCTCTCCCCCTGCATCCTCCTCCCCTACCTGCTCTTCCTCCCCTCTATTTTCCTTCTCTTCACCCTCCTCCTCCTCCTCCTCCCCCTCTCCTTGCTGCTCATCCTCGTCAAATGATGCCTGGCCTTCATCCTCATCGCCTGACTGCTCCCCCTCCCCCTCTCCCTCTTCGTCCACCGTCCCCTCCTCTTCTTCCTCTGTGTCCTCTTCTTCATGGCACAGCTCCTGGAGGGATACGTTCTTGAGGCGGGTGCGAGTCCAACGCCGACGCCGCACAAACTGCAAGCACAACATGCGTTCAGTTCCTAAACCAAACAACACGTTGAGATTTTAAGACATCTGCAGAGCATGAGGATACAACCCGCCTGCGCTTGCGCATCAACATTCAGCACGCATGTATTTCAGTTATCAAAAAGGAGACGGCGTGCTTGCTTGAGCTGTTTAAGGTAAGCCACCTGCTCACATAAAGTGCAGCTCACACTCTGATGTATAAGCCAATTAAAGAGACAAGGGCCAAGATGTAAAATAAATATCAATTGCCCTAAGGCTTGTCTGGGGAATACGGGGAATACATGCTTTACTGGTAGCCAGCAACTGTCCTGATGTGCTGATGACACACACTGTGCACACATTAAGAAACCACCAAACAAAAACAGTCACGCACACACACGCACCTGGTTCATGCGCACGATGCCACCACCGGTTGAGAAAGGGAACGCCAAATAATTGAAGTCTACAGCATACGTCCAACCGTTTTCATCCACAGCTTTGACGCTGGGCTCTGAGCCATTGAAGTCAATGCGCCATACCTCCTCCTCCCAGCTGCATGAGCACACAGAATAATAAAATTGATTAGGTTATTTTCAACACTTATATGACTCCCCAGCTGCAAAGGCACACTTGATGTAAATTGTTGCAAGGCTGTCTGTCGAGTCACTTCTACCCTCTTTGCTGCAAAGCAATCACGCAACTATAGCGCAGGAAATGCCAAATGAAAACACAATCACCCAACATGAATCCTCACAAAAGGACACAGTCACACATGCACTGACCAGGGGGGTATGCACTGCACTTAAGACACTTAAAAAGAGCAAGGGTGCGGTGCAAATGAACAGAGGACTCCCTTGCCCTTAAAATGCAGGGCTTGTAAACACAGCTGAGCTATCCTGTGAGCCCTTATCACACAGCAAAAAGCAATGAATGAATAGCTTATGCAAAGCGCTTATGTAAAGCGCTTGAGTGAAGATGATCCTTTTCCAGGAGAAGATCAATTGCTTGTATTTCGTAAGCCTTAAAGCAAAAGCAGGCTACCATTCCCGCTCGTGAGCGTCCACACAGTACAAATCCTGACTCCCTGTTTGCACACAAGATGCCTCAATGCTCACCAGCCTATGCAGACCTTTGAAGGTAAGATGAGACAGCAATATGTGCATTGTTCTCACTAACTTTCATGCAAATTATGAGAACCAGTGTTGCATCATGTAGTAGCACATTTAGGTGCGTAGTAGAAGAAGTAGTAGAAGAAGTAGACATAGACACGCTTGTGTCCCTAATTGATTCCTATCTTCATTAATTGCGCACATCGTCTTTAACACAATCACGTCCCAATGCTAATCACATGCCCTTGCATAAACTTACATTAAAGATGCACAAATACACACACGCAAACACACGCACTCATGTCAGACACACGACACCACTCACCTATATCCAGCGGGCAAAGAAGGCTCCACTTTCTCAAAGTCCATGGACTCAAAGCCTCCTGGCTTACCAGATCGGTCACTCCAATGCCCAACTCTGTCAGTAGGAAGGAAGTGGCCTGGCCAATTATGGCCCCAGCCTCTGCACATGTGAGGAATTGTACATATAAGCGCACATGTGTGTTATGTTTAAGTGGAATTCTATAAGCTGCTCGCTGTTTGGAGTGCCATAAAATAGTTTAATGTCTCAATTTCACGTAAACCATAATGCAAGGGTGCATGACAGAGGATCAAATGGGGTTATACTGCTAAGTGCCTCACAGTAATTAAGCACACCAAATCCTCCCAAAAGCACACCATTGCCTCAAAGAGGCAACACCACAGCCGCAAGCACTCTTACCTGAAGGGTTGGAAGCGCTCGTTCTCAAACACTTCCTCCACGACGACGTCAGATGTCACGTCACGGCTTTGAGCTCGTGCCTTATCTGCTAGGGCCTGCATGGGGGGTAGGCACACACCTTTTTGTGTGTAGGAAGTGAATGGCGGCAAGGATGAGTGTCAGGGAACAGGGAACAGGGAACAGGGGATAGGGGATAAATAATTTGGGGCAGCGAAACACGTTTAGTACTCAAGAGACTGGCTGCTTTACCTCCTGCCAAGACACTTTAAATCAGGTTTCATATTCATGTAGCAGCAACGCTTAGTTGCCCATCTTTGCGCACTTGCTTGCTGCCTCCCACCAAATCATGCTGAGTCAAAGTATCAACAATCTACTGGCCATTAGCAGAGTGCATGAACTACAGCAAATACTGTGGCTGCACCCGCATTGCCTCACATTGCAGCAAAAACATGCAGCAAAAAATACTGTGGCAGCAAGCGCATTGCCTCACATTGCAGCAAAAACATTGCAAAAACATGCAACAAATGATGCAGCAAAAACAAACATGTCTGCACACGCACTGCCTCACATTGCAGCAAAAACATGCAGCGGAAAATGCTGTGGCTGCAAGCGCATTGCCTCACATTGCAGCTAAAACATGCAGCAAAAACATGCAGCGGAAAATACTGTGGCTGCAAGCGCATTGCCTCACATTGCAGCAAAAACATGCAACAAACGCATGCAGCAAAAGAAACTGTGGCTGCACACGCATTGCCTCACATTGCAGCAAAAACATGCAACAAAGACGTGCAGCAAAAAATACTGTATCTGCATGCGCGTTGCTGCACATTGCAGCAAAAACATGCAGCAAAATACTGCGGCTGCACGCGCATTGCCTCACATTGCAGCTAAAACATGCAGCAAAAACATGCAACGGAAAATACTGTGGCTGCAAGCGCATTGCCTCACATTGCAGCAAAAACATGCAACAAACGCATGCAGCAAAAAAAAGTGTGGCTGCACACGCATTGCCTCACATTGCAGCTAAAACATGCAGCGGAAAGTACTGTGGCTGCAAGCGCATTGCCTCACATTGCAGCAAACAATGCTATGGCTGCACGCGCATTGCCTCACATTGCCTCCCAAGAGAAAGAGGTCCCAATCAAGCAGACCAGGAAGGGGCACAACAGGACGCCCAAACAATTCTGTAATGTATTGACTATACCAAATTCACAAGCAATTACTTGCAGCAGGTGGTCAGGAGTGCCCCTGTGGCCCAGAAACTTGTGCACAGCTGCAACACGTGCATTTAATACAAGCTAGGGCAAGTCGTAACTGCATATAGATACATTGTACGCACCGTACACTATGACGCTTTTCTGCCAGAAATGTTGCATGTAGAATCTGTGACGTAATGTGTGGTCATAGCAACCCTGATTGTACGTGGTTGTGTGCCATGCTCACCTGTACAAGCAGCAGCCGCTGCTCAAAATGAGGGGCTAAGGGCCCTGTGTTCTGAGCAAAGCTGTGTCCAGATATGGGTGCGTTGGGGTTGGCATCCAGGTAGGGTCCCATGTTACCTACGCGTATAAATCAATCGTAGGCCATCAAACACCTAGAGCCCCGTGCAGCGGAATAGTATTGAAATCAGGCCTGTGCACTGTATGGTGTACGGTACGGTACGATTTTTACTGTACGTACCGTAATTTTGTAAATTACGGTGTAATTACAATTTGGGAGGACGTAACTGACCGTAATTACGGTAATTTACTGTACGGTGTACGGTACGGTATCAAGTTGGCACTGCCGGTGCAAATATGGCCTCAGAAAGGCCTCTCCACCCCAACACCTCCCATTTCCACCACGAGCATGCTCCGCTTACGTGCTGACGCCACACAATGCTTCCCTGAACGACCCTGAGGCTGGATTGGGGCTGCATCAGCTTGGGAGAAGGGCCCAGCAGTGACTTGCATGGAAACTCAAAGTCGGACACAGTACTTAATTCCTGGTTGATCAACTGTGTTTTATTCATAAAAAGATGAAAAAATTTTGGGCCGAGATTGGAGCCAAACGGCCAAATCACGGTCAAAATCATACTGTACGGTGGCACCGCCTTCTACGGTCTGACACCGTAATTTTTGCCGACCGTAATTTGGACCGTACTGTACAGGGTAATCACGGTCGGTACCTTAATTACGGTCCAAAATTCAACATTACAGCGTAAGTGCACAGGCCTGATTGAAACTGGAAGGCGGATCAATTCTATGTGTACAGCAAGATGTCAAAAATGATGCACCTGCGTGTGAACTTGTTTCGGCACCGACCTACATGCTTGATGACTGCGGAAAACCATTTCTTCTTCTCACGCTTGCGCGTGGGGCTACGATGTTTGTTCTAAAAACAATCCAGTGGATTTCCTTGCTTGGATGATGAGGCAGCGCATGATCACCCTTCCCTTTTCCTTCCAACTCATTACCTCCGCATATGATCAAAGCTTTCATCACGATGCCATCTCACGTTCTCCGAAAGCGGGTCTAGGCTGTCCCTATTAACGGCCCACCCCTCTGCAAGCCTAAAAGTCCCATTTAACTATGAGTCACCATATCTCTGTAACCCCTGCACCAGACTGGGCCATAGAACAATTAAACTGTCAAGCTACTGCCAGTGTTGTGAATAAACCACAATCTTCTTCCTGCGCCAAATCGTGGCATTCTCTGCTTGACCTAGTTTGCCATCAATTTATTAAAACTTCAGAACCTGGTCACCTAAACTGCATCCTATGCCACGCCATGGACCATTTCCTCCATTTTGCGATTCCTTGTCAGCAACTTATAAGTCACTCATCCAGAATTGTTCTTACACATGCACCATGTACAACTGTATCACATGAAATTGACCCAGCAGTAATTGCCAAAGGGGGACGCCCCCCCTCAAAAAACAGGGTGCGCTAAACATCCTCATTGAGTAGGGGTGCCAGAATCTGTAGCTTTTAAATTTTGATCTGGATGTAGGAATCCAAGGCACTGGAGCTTAACAGTTGCAATCTTGACCCATGTGCCTCATCAGCTGATTTGGAACTCTTTATCATAAACTCGATCCTTGCATAAAAAATCGATGTTAAAGCAGGTCTAAGAAAATCAGCCAACGGGGCACCAAAAAGGCAACTTATTGACTTCCCCACACATTTGAGTATCCACGATTGCTCAATATTATAAAGGATTGTTATAACAAATAACTATAACAAAGATCGTCTATTGAAGAGGAAACTTGCCTTAGTTTTGGCTTGCTAGGGCCAGGTATGGGATTTCCCTGCCAGAGATGCAGCTATGACAACACTGGGTCGGATTTGCAACCCCCTACTTCATACCATCTGTCTGTACCAAAATATTATATGCAGGTTCGCTTCAAATAATGAGAGCATGTCAGGGGGTCTGACTGTGGGAAACCGTCCCTCTCTTGTCGTGCATGCACTGTGTGTACTCACAATTTCTGACCAGCCCTATAGACACACACAACCACCCGTGCTGCGCTGCCAACCCTCCATACCACAGTGCCCCTTTCAATTGAAATCCCAACCAAAATGTTTATGATAACTCGAGGGGGCGCGTGCCACGCCATGCTCGTGAATGCCTCACTCCTTTCTGCTTTGCTACATACGTATCACACAGTTGTGCACAACTAACTCAATTCTAAGAGTGATCTAAACCAAACATCTCAGTCTCGTCCCTCACCCAAGGTGCGTGCCACGCCAGGGGTGTTCCCACTAGGGTTGTCAATCACGTGGGCGCCGCCCATCAACCTGCTGGCAGCGGCGGCCTCAGCCTCAGTTGAGTTGATCCCTGAACTCTGCTTGTGCCAGGCCTGCAGGCCTGCGCACCGAATGCAAGGCAACAAGGGAAGGGAATTGAGTCACAGGAATTGGTTGGAACGCGCTTGGATTCCAGGGTAATCAGGTGTGCAGGAGCCAAGAGTGCCTCGCTCACGTGCCTTTCCTTTCAAGAATGTTTTAACTCACGTACCATTTCCTTTCAAGAGTGCTTAAGCCACGTACCTTTCCTTTCAAGAGTGTTTAGCTCACGTACCTTTTCCTTTTAAGAGTGCTTGGCTCACATACCTTTCCTTTCAAGAGTGCTAAACTCACATGCCTTATTCTTTCAAGAGTGCTTAACTCACATACCTTTCCTTTCAAGAGTGTTTAGCTCACGCACCTTTCCTATAACACCCCACATTAAGGGTACCGTACGTAAAGAATATCTCTGCCCTTATCTAGCGTGTGTGTGGGGGGGGCGGCCATCAAAACACTTCTTGTACATTATATTTGCTTTACGCAACCTCCCAGATTTTGCAGGGATTTACGGCATTTTGGGTGGGGGGCGGCGACCGGTTTCTGTTGTAATATAAAAAGGGGTGGTGGTGGTGAGTACATGTACGTACGGTGTTGAAATATTCATTTACTTCCCACGTGCAGGGTTGTGCGTGTTGTGCGTGTTGTCAAGTAAATCATTATGCCATTTATTTGTATGATTTTGTGGTGCCAATCAGAAAAACACAAATATATGCAAACACAACTCACACACACGCACAATTATGTGCACATGCACATGCACGCGCACCCACACGTACAATCACACGCACACACCCAATGACACACATACAGACATACACACACGCACACGCATACGCACAAACACACACACATACATTCGTATAAGTTGTTGTTCACCTATTGGTGCTGAACAGGGCTATAAGCCCTGCAAAATTCGTGCTGTAAGAGCAAAACATGCTTATTTGGGGTGCGGGAAAGTGCAAAATCCAACAAAGCATTTCTGAAAGTTGGGGTGCAGAATAAGTGTGGTACGATAAATAGAAGTCATCCTGAAAGGATTATGCAACTAGAAAAGTACTATGACTCAATAGTTGCTCCACACTTTCTCTATGTAGCGGACATAATATACGTGTATATACAATTAACACTCTGCGTTGTACATACAACGTATGCCAGCTCAGGTGCAGTGTCACACATCTACCGTCAACCGGATGCAAGTCTCACCTCTCAGGCTTTCTGAGACGGAGTCCATGTTGAAGTCCCCGCCTTTCATCCACGACAGATCGTAACCCTGAATGTAATTGCATGCAAGTTAAGATGTGCGAAGCAGGGGTATGCTTACGGGGCCTCTTAATTGATTGAAAGCTGCACGCCCGTTTCATACAAAGACGCACGCTTCACTGCAGAACCACGCACATGGAGGCAAGCACACAAGCATGCACACGTAACCTGAAAGGGCAAGGGGCTGACAGGAAGCACAAGCACACAATGTAAGCGCGCACTAACATTTGTGCGCACTTTGGTGCCAAGATGGGACTGTGCAGAAGAGACACACCTACACAAGTGAGCACACCCACACGCGTATGCACTTACACATAGGCACGAGTACACACACACACACACACACACATACACACACGCTCAACTAAAGACACACACACACACCACATGTGTGCAAAGCATGCATGCCCCACCTGCAGCAGAGCACTCGGAGGGAACTGTGCACCCGCCACAAATGAGGAGGTGGAGCCACTGGGTCCCCCAGAAGCATTGGCCCCTGCGCCGGTGTTCTTTTTAAGCGCCAGAGCATTGTTGCTGCTGCTGCTACTGCTACTCCTGCGCGCACAAAGTGTACAAGGCGTGGTGCACAATGCATGAAAAGGTACCAGGCAAGGCACAGATGCAGCACATCTAGGGTACGATTACACCCCCATCAGTGCAAAAACACACACACACACACACACACACACGTATACACTCGTACGGCACAAACACACATGTACACACTCGCACGGGAAAACTATGGGATTGTGCTAGAGCAAATAAAAAATGCACGTCACAGAGCTTCACGAGCTTATTCCCCTCAGGGAAGAAGCCAAGAAGCCAAGTTTAGTTGCAGCCTACCTGCGTGGAGGATTGCTGCTGATTGGGTCCCCGGAGGAGGCATTGGTGGCGGCAGAGGTTCTGGGTGAGGGAGGGGCAGGGAGCGGGACAAGGGCCCCTGAGGTCGAGGATGGCCCAGTGCCAGAAGTGCTGCTAGCACCAGCCGCAAGGGGACTGTACTGCTGCTGTTTTTGCTGCTGCTGTCGCTGCTGTCGCTGCTGGGGTGAGCCTGGGGAGGAGGAGGGAGAGGAACCGGCTGGGGGCTGCCCGTGAGGTGCTCTAGCCGCAGAGTTGGGGAGGGCAGGTACTGCTTTAGCTGACGTGGCGCTAGCGCTGTTGCGCTGTAGCTGGTGCTGCTGCTGCTGCTGTTGATGTTGCTGTTGGTGCTGCTGTAGGTGTTGGTGTTGCTGCTGCTGCTGGGGTGAGGAGGAGGGGTGAACCGCCGCAAGGCTGGGGCCGATGTTTACGGGAACAGAGGCATGTGCGAGGGGGGACTGCTGAGGGGGCGGGTAAGAATGGGTGGGAGGGAGGAGAGGAGAGGCAGGTATGCAGGTGAGGTCAGCTGTCATGCCGCCCCCAACGCCAGCTGTCGCAGCGCTGCTGCTGCTTGCGCCGCCCCCTCCTGCTCCTCGAAGCCACCCCCCTGGAGCGCCCCACCCGCCGGTGGAAGCAGTGGTGGCGGGCTGGGCTTTGCTGGGGTCCTGGGCCTCGGAGGAGGAGGGGGGAGGGGAGGGAGGGAGGGGGGCCCGGGTCGCTGTTGGGGACAAAGTAGGGGCAGAAGACAGGAAAGGCCCTCCAGAGGGAGGTTCTGCTGCCACCCCTGCTGCTGCTGCTCCTGCTCCTGCTCCTGCTCCTGCTCCTGCTATAGACCCTGTGCTGCTGTGTGTGGTCCTTACAACTCCTGCTCCTGGTTGGTGTGTGCAATACGAAGCATACAAAGATGTTGAAAAAGAAGCGTGGCATTGGAGCAAAGTCAAGGGGTGACGTATGGGTAGAGGTGTTACGAGGGTAAGAGGAGGGAGAGGCGTGCTAGGCCTGCAGCAGGTCCGTGGCGTATGCAAGACGAATGTGAGAGCATTGACGTCTTGCAAGGTAGAAGGCTTTGAGAGGGCAGGCAATAGGAAGGGTTATGATGCTCAGGGACAAAATGTGTGATGACAGGGTTGGCCAAGACCATGCTTACGTAAATACGGTAGTTTAAGCAGGGAAGTTACAAAACATACGGTCATTTACGGTGTACATATACGATTCTGGCCAATTTTAGATGCTTGCAAAGCCACGGTGCACACACTGATGAGAGGCCCACGGAGCCCAAGATCAACATTGAGTATAAGCAGCAGCGAAACCTTGATCATGATGTACTTAGAGTCCATCACAGTGCCTTATTAAACCCTCACCCTCTAGGTTCCTTGCACTAGCCCCAAGCAGTGACATCTCCATCTGAGGCATAGTAGCAGTGGCTGCAGGGGTGCTGGTGCTCGCTCCAATTTGCTGTTGCCCAAAGCCAGCACCGCCGCTACCGTCCTTGCTGCCTCCACGCTCCTAATAAAGTGAGTATGAACAAGAGTATGTATGTGTGCGTGTCAGTGTTGTTTGGTTTGGGGTTCTGTCACGAATTCAGGTTTGCAAAATTTCACGCATTTTTAACGAGCCCTGAAAATGCCGTTCGCAAGCTATTATAAATTCTTCAAACACAATCAGGCTTGTCGAGTTGTACGGTACGGTACGATGACGGTCTGTACGGTACGCACCGTACTTGTTAAATTACGGCGTACTACCGTAATTATCACACCGTACTTTACCGTAATTACGGTAAAATACGGTACGGTGTACGGTACGGTGCCAAGCTGGCACTGCCAGTGCAAAAATGGCCTCAGAATGGCCTCTCCGTCCCAAAACCTCCCATTTTCGCTCCTCGGTGTGCTCCTCCCATGTGCTGACGCCACACAATGCTTCCTGAACGACCCTGAGGCTGGGTTGGGGCTGCATCAGCTCGGGGGAAGGGCCCAGCGATGGCTTGCATGGACACTCAAAAGTCGGACGCAGTACTTGATTCCTGGTCAATAATTTGTGTTTTATTCATAACTAATTGTTGCAAAAAGACAAGGAATGTTTTGGGTCGAAATTGGAGCCAAACGGCCAAATTACGGTCAACATCGTGCTGTACGGTGGCACCGTACTGTACGGTCGGACACCGTCTTTTCAAACAGACCGTACTTGCACCGTATTGTACGGCGTATTACGGTACGGTACCGTAATTACGGTCAAGAAAGCTGAAGTACGGCGTATCTCGACAAGCCTGAACACAATGCCCTATTTTTCGAACTTTGGGTCTAAAATTGTAGTCAAAATGCAGGAAAGAGCCTTAGATGGCCGTCAAACATTCTGATTGTCTGTATACAGATTAATTCTAATATATTCAGGCTTGTGCTCAGACGGTCAGACAGTACGGTATTATGAGTACAGTACGGTCCGTCTTTTTGTAAAAAAAAGCGTATTTTCAAATTTTGGCGAACGAATGTTACCGTCTAGACGGTAAGCTACGGTACGGTGTACAGTACGGTGCCAAGCTGGCACTGCCAGTGCAATAATGGCCTCAGAAAGGCCTCTCCACCCGAAAACCTCCCATTTCCACCTCCCGCATGCTCCTCCCACGCGTTGACGCCACACAATGCTTCCCTGAACGACCCTGAGGCTGGGTTGGGGCTGCATCAGCTCGGGGGAAGGGCCCAGCAGTGGCTTGCATGGAAACTCAAAGTCGGACACAGTACTTATTTCCTGGTTGATGAAATTTATTGCAAAAAGAAAACAAATTTTCAGGGCCGAAATTGGAGCCAAACGACCAAATTACACCAAAATCGCACTGTACGGTGACCACCGTCTTGTACGCTTTGAGACCATACTAGTCAACTCCACCGTCTTAGTTTAGTACGGTACGGCGCAATACAGTACGGTACCGTAAGTACAGTCAAAATTGCTCTAGTACGGCGTAGTCGCACAAGCCTTAATATACTATATAAATATTTAAGACAATTCAAGCATGTTTTGGACAAGTATGACTACAGATTCCAGCAAAATCCTCCATTTTCAAAATTGCACATCAAACTGCTTGAACAGTTTGAGGGTTCTGGAACTTCACAGACTTTATCAAACCCTTGTTCTTAAAAAATCGAACTGAACAACCTGGTGCGTGTGTATGCGTGTGCGTGCGTGTATGCACGTGCGTGTATTAACACATGTGCATGACTGCTAACATATTATGGTGAAATCTGTAAGGAAATCTATTCAGTATTTCTAAACAGGTAATTCATACAGGAAGTGTGCGTGGAGTGTCAGTGTTTATCACAAACAAAAATGCACCCCTCCCTTAAATTCAGACCCACTATTCCTGTTTGATAAAACGAACCTGCACGCTGTTTTACTTTTAAATAGTCAGGAGCCTTAGTTAGACTATCTAAGCACCCCTGCACATTCAGTTTGTGCAATTGAGTACCCAGGTGGGCAGGGTGGAAATCCCTGTCGGAAAGTGGATTTCCAAAAGCTTCTCCCCGGTGCCATCAACTTATCAGGGGTGTTTGCAATAATATTAGGGACATTTTGGTGAAGGTCCGGGTGTCTAGGGTGAAGGTCCGGCTTTGGACCCCCTTTTGGCAGGGAAAAGTGCAATTTACAATCAGGCATCAACCACTGAACCGTCTGGGGTAGCGATTGTTTTGCTGGGCGCATGTAAATATATCAACTAATTATTATTAGTCTACCTCGTAAATCTGATTAGTTATTATTTCTCTGTCTGTGCCTTTCCAGCAAAACAAGATGCGCCCAGGGCCTTCCGACGAAGCCTGATGTGTTTTATTTACTTCCCACCTGTCACTGTTCACCACAGTCCACCCCCAGCATCCCAGACCTTAAATTTGGCAGAACTCCTCTGGGAATTATGCTGAACAACTCCTGATACTCAGATGGAGTCCAAACACCGTGCTTCCATGGTTTCAAAAAATTACCATTTTTGCCCAGCAAACAGGCCCGCGCTAAGTCCTTTGGGGGCGAATTTTCACCCCCATTCTTTTTGCTGTAATGGGTATGGTTTAACCCAAAACATGTCTGGGAACAAAAAAATGGTGAAATTTGGATTTGGAGTCACATTTCTGTACCAATGCATGGATACAACCCCCTTTTTGGCAGGGAAACGGCACAAATTCAGCCCCCGACGCACACAGCGGACCCCATACCTTTCTTTTTTGTGCAGAAGCGTTTTATATGTTACCCTGAACTATTAAAAGTCCGAAATGATGAGGTTCGTACGAGGTACACAAATTGGCTGGGAATGGTGGGTCTGACTTAAATCCAACAATCTCCTGAGTATCATGTGTGTACCCTGCACAAAGGCCTGCACTACAATTTTCCACACTACTATTGCACACTCAATAAAGGAGTGGTCTCACTGTCTGCGTAAATTTCCGTTTCTATTTTTTGCCTACACACCTGCCGACGCTGCGTTGGCTCTGCTGCTAACATGGCTGGCAATGGTGCAGTAGCAGGCGCTGGAGTCGGGGCTGGTTTGGGAGGGGCTGCAGGAAGCAAGAAAATATTTATCATTATCCAAAAACTTGGTGCCTTGTGTGCACGTGATAGATAGGTACGTAGGCTCAAATTAACACAAGATTCTTTAATTAATCACAAACATTACATGGGCTCATGAGCTTTTACGAGGGGGTCTATCAATGCTCGCTACTACTTTCTATTTCCATGTAAATCACTCAAGCCATTACATGTTTCCTCCTTGAGACCGATGACATGCTAATGGTTGCCTCACATACATCGGCACGCTCTTTTGTTTCCAGGCACCACAACCGTCGCTCATTTTTACCAGGCACAGCTCAATTCAAGTCGCTACCATTCTGTCTTGTTCTACGCTGTTGTGCTGGTAAGGGGTTTCGAGCTCGTATCTGTAAGGATTCGACAATCTCTGCATCTAAGAAATCTCACAGTGCCCAGTAATAAGATCTTTCCATACTTGGCGTGGGAAGCGCTGGTGCTACTTGCTGCAAAACCTTTACCATTTCCTTTGGCCTTTATCGCCCAGTTGACTCCATCTCAATGAAATTCAGTAGTGTCGTGAAATTGAATGAAAATTGTGGCAGACTTACCTGCTGCGTTCAGCACGGAGCCGCCTTGTGACTTGTGCTGCTTCTGTGCCTGTATCTGCGACTGCTGCGGGGGTGATGCGGAGCCCCCCTTTGCTTTGCTAGCTCCACTCTTGCACCCTCCTTTGGCTCCCCCTTTGGCAGACGTGCTACCTGTTTGTTTAAATTGTTTTTGTGCGTTTATCACTTATGTTTTTGTGTGTGCGTGGGTACATTGGTGTGCATGTGTGTGATTGTGCGTGTGTGTGTGTGTTTGTGTGTGTGCGTGTGCGTGCGTGGTCACGCATGATAACAATCTGTCTCCGGCTGATTGTAGATAGCTGTGACTACTGGCCTAACGTTACTCTGCATGCATGAGCATAAAGTTGTCGTGCACCATCAACTCACGTACACCCCCACTTGTGCCACTTTGCCTGCGGCTGGCAACAACTCCACTGCTCACTACAGCACCGCTGCCCTTCATGGTGGCCCCACTGCTGCCTGGCCCTCCACCCCCCTGAATGTTACGTGCTCCCTGTAAATGCATGTGCGTGTGTGTTTGTGTGTTTTGGTGCTATTATTGTCACAGTGGCCCCACTGCTGCTTGGCCCTCCACCCCCCTGGATGTCACGTGCTCCCTGTAAATGCATTTGTGGTATCTTGTCACAGTAGCCATAATGCTGCCTGGCCCTCCGTCCCCTTAAATGCCACATGCTTAGGGGGGGGGGGAGTGTATGCTTGTGTAAGCACACTTCACTTGTGTGTGCTATTTCCTTCATGGTAGCCCCTCTCCTGCCTAGTCTTCCTTCTCATTGTGTCAAAGTTGTTAACCTTCTCAACGTGTGTGAGTTTGTATGCATGTATGAGTCCCCCCTTTGCAAATACACTCCAGTAATGCATAGATATTAACTTATAAACAGCACATGCTTCTCGTGCAACCACACATGCGTCAATGTTAGGTACATGCATGAGTATGTATTTTGCCCAGTTCGCATTCTGCCTCAAAAGTTAAACAAAACCAAATGCAACTGTTTCTTTCTTTCACACCTTTTTCCCCCTGTGAGCACACCTGCACACCCCAAAAACACCCTACACACGCACACACACACACACACAAACACACAATCGCGCACATTCTCACACATAGACACTACACCTCTCCACAAACCTGCACCCCTTCCTTTGCCGCCTGCTCGGTGGCTGACGTTGTAGCAGCAGAGAGGGCAGCAGCTGTCACAGGATCGGCCATGGCAACTGCCTCCGGGGGCACGGCCTCACTGCCAGTAGAAAGCGAGGTGCCTGGTTTATGTTGGTGTGTGTGTGAGTGTGTGAGTGAGAGTTTATGCGTGTGTATGTATGTATGTATGTATGTATGT
>Ga0307947_1000851_pt1 | contig 23013 bp, 20 predicted proteins | sample OrgLakmetagen232_FD_201840 | JGI IMG/M metagenome (GOLD analysis project Ga0307947, IMG submission 201840) | Saline water microbial communities from Organic Lake, Antarctica - #232 | ecosystem: Environmental > Aquatic > Non-marine Saline and Alkaline > Saline | place: Antarctica: Organic Lake...
GAGAGAGGGAGGGAGGGAGGGAGGGAGGGAGGGGGGGGTCTATTTAAGCATGCTGGTCCATTTAGCCTAAAAATATAAGATACTGCTGTAAGGGGAAGAACACAGATGATGACATTCCTGACAAGTTAGCCACCGACTCCTCTGGCTGCGGACAACATTGTAACTCAAATTGCAGAGCAATTTTGTTTATAACATTTGCTGATCATCCATATTCCCGGTACCTCTTCCCTGCCTCCCTGCCTCCTTTTTTGCTGTACCTTGACAGCAAAGAGGTTTTTTTCCTTACCCTTTTCCCTCGTCCAAAACTTATAAACTTAACAGTGACTAAGCAGGCGTGTGCATCTTCACTCCATACAGGAAAACCCACACTATCTTCAGTCTCGCCCACATGCCTCTGAAATGTAGATTTGGCCAGAACCATGTACTAAAATGTATGCACAGTGAAAGTAGCAGAGATCTCTCAGTGGGGCACTCGCTGGTTTGAGCACGACTTGAAGTCTACCTTTATTGCACGCTGGTTTGTGCGTGTGTAGCCTTTATTATTCTAAATACACACTGATCTGTGTGTGTAGTCTTTAATACCCTAAATGCACGCTGGTTTGTGTAGCCATTAAAATTTCAAATTACCACAGCCTTATACGGTGTCACCTTGGACTTTCTAATATCTCATATGGACAGACAGCCTAACCTTCCACAGCCATGTACAGTGTATGTCAATGATCCTGGCCGAACCTAGCCTCTTGTGTGTGGGATGTTTGCCTGACAGGTGCACGATCAAAAGATGGCAGCAGAGGTGGCCACTGCCAAAAGGGAACGAGACTTTTATCTGCAGCAGGTTAGTATGCGCTTGTGTACGTGCAGTGTGTGTATGTGCATGTGCATGTGTGTGTGTGTGTGTTTGCGTCTTTGTGTATTCGCTCGTGCTCATTTGCGTAAGAGTGATTGCACGTTTGTGCGTCTGTGTGCGTTACTGTGGCGCTCCAAGTCCTTTACACTACTTATTACATATAACAAATGACAGCTAGTGTGTAATCCTGTATGTGTGCACATTGTTTTTCTTTAGTCGGCCAATGGGTATAAACAAGCAATAATTTAGGTAGGAGTTGGTTGTAAAGCTTATTGTAATTTTGGCTGCTTTTCTTTGTACGCTTGACCCGTCTCGTGTTCCCAATATTAGTAGCAATTCTAAACATCATCTGAAACACGGGCATCAGGATCATGAAAGTCTTAAATGTCGACAAATATGAGGCATGAAATACAACAAGGCACTAATCATCAATATAATTTGGACTGGGTTGTGAAATAATCATTGTGCACCAGTTAAGCTTGTGCTGATGGTTGCACATCATTTACGTATGCTCGTATGCACCAACACATATACACAGGTGGATCGTGCCAAGGGCATGCGTGCAATTGCAGAACGACGAGCAGCTAAGCAGGGAGGGGCCACAACCGAGGGTGGAGCGGGAGAACCGGGAGGTACGGGGGGAAATGATGTCGCACATGGAAAGCACGGCTGAATGTTTCATACTCAAGATAGGTGCACAGACAAGCTCCAACCACGTACATGCATACAAGCACGATCATGTGCTTAGTCTTGTCAGTGCCAGTCCATGCCTTGTGTACCCATGTGTGTGCATACGTCTGCAAGTCCATTATTTGATTAATCTTTACCCCAATGCTCACTCATTAGCAAATGCATTGAGTTGGCTAGAGTTGCACATGTACGCTGCGCACGACAATTCATCAAGTGATTTCTAGGTTGAACCTCCGTAGGCACTCACATAATTAGGGACGCCATGAGATGGTTCAGCCTTTTGACTGCAGACTTTCAAATGCAGGACTCTGCCTTTGGACTCACTTCTGCAGTTCATACATTGTTTGTGGTTATATTATGGTTAATTTAATTGTTGTATACATCGTCTACCCTACAAATGCAGGACCTACTTTTGCAAGCAATGGCGATCTAGAAAGCGCCAAAAGAGACCCCAAAACAGCTCCTGAAGGCACCACCCAAAAGAAGGGGGCCAGTGCGCCACGTGTGATGCGCAATTTTGCGCAGAGGGTCAGTAAGCCGGATGCCACCACAGACGCGGGGGCTCCTCAGCTAGCGGATGACGTGCTGATGCAGATAGGCGGCAGCAAGAAGAAGCAGAGGGTGGTGTGATCATGTTAAAAAAAAAAATTGTACCAGCTGGTGCTGCTTTTTCGCTGTCTCTAGTTTTAGGGGTGGCAAGTTGAGCATGAGAGAGCCACAAATTTGGAGGAGGAGGAGTTGTTATGAAAGCAGGCAGGAAGTTCATCTATCTTTGGGGTGGTGTTTAAAGCAGTGGCGGAAGCCAAGCAGGTATGCAAGGTAGTAGTAGCTCCTAGGAAATAGAGGCTGGTGAAGCTCCGTCCTCAAACGTGATTCGTGTTCACGCATGTGTTTGTTAGCTAGTGTAGTGCTTGCAAATGTTTTGAGGTATTATTGCTCTCGGTTCAGTGTGACGGAGGGATCATGGTGGCAGTGGATCGCCCACTGAGGTTATAAACAGGTTTTATTTATCAATGGTCATTTTTTCAATTATTTGTCTTCTTTATAAGAACTGGGGACTTCTTTTCCATGCCTGACTCATTTTGAAAGATTTTTTTCATGCAGCTCAATAGGTTGGCGCGAGTTTTCACTCTGTCGTTCAATGTCAACACATACAAACACTCCTCACTAGTATACTTTAATTACGTGGTACAGTCGTGCCCACTGGGGTAACGTGTCATCCTTGCGCAGGGGCCATGCTAATCTTCTCTGTATCGTTCCAATTTTAACATATGTCCCGAAGGACGTGGTACAGTCGTGCCCACTGGGGTGAGGGGGTAGCATTGTGTTCCGAGCATGGAAGTAAGTGTGGGGGGGGGGGGCGAGAAGCTGTTGTGTGCTGGTCAGCTTGAAACCTAACCCAAATGGCGCATTTACAACGGGTAGATTAACGGATTAATGGATTAATGAAAAAGCATTAATCCACTTTTGCAACGGGTGGATTAACGGACGGGTTAATGAATTTCCGCGGATTAATCCCTGCCCAGGGGGGGAGGGTCGATAGGACCGTAAACAGTGTGGATTAATAAAATAAAGTGGCGGTTGATTGTCTACAAGATCTTACAGGCAGCTGACGAAGCCAGAAAAGACCCTCAAAGTCCTTCCGTCAGTTAATTCAGGAAGGCAATAAACAGGTATTTCTTTTCAGAAATTTGGGTATCAAGTCTTTTTACGGACAGTTTAATCGCAGCGTACATCAGCTAAAATGGCGAACGTAGGTGGCCCCGGAGACACGGAGCTGTTCTCGCAAGTTCTACGGGTGCGTGAATCCAGCCTCGCTTGCATGCGCGGGTTAACCGCGTGACCCGCGTGTTCTCCCCCCTTCTTTGTGGCCTCCCCTCTTCTGCTCCCACCTGCTGGCTGTCCATCTCACCTTTGTTTGTGCTCAATCCCCTCGCAACTGCAGGCCCAGACCAAAAACTTTTTTGTAGATTTAAGTGAGTGCCTGCTTGAGCCGTTTTTGCACATTGTCCTTGAAACTCACACACTCCCCACTATCTTGGTATCGCAGAGGAAAATGTCAGAGGTAGGGCACACATCTTGGTGGTTGGGTTTACCCATTTTCTCTGCGGGCTTGGCTTGGGCTTGGCTTGCGTTGCGTTGAACCAAAGTTCACACCATGAACTTTCTTGGGCTAAGTTCTCCTTTTCTTATCCACCATGTGCAGGGAGGTACTTGAAAGTAGCTGAGAAAGGAAAGTACCGGGCAAAGAGGTAGGGGCCGGGTGCTCTTTGAACCGCCGAGCTGTAAATGCACACAATCTCCTTAACAGCTTGCTACGTGCCCTGTTTTGCACACAGTTCCATCGTTGTCCCAGCAAGTGGGGTGCCGCAGGTAACATGTCTACCGCCTTCTCAAGTTGAGGGTGCCAAGGCAGCAAATCATCATTGCCTGAAAACAATTGAAGACACAGCTCCACAAACTGTTTAAGTGATGAGCACGCCTGCGTGCATGCATGACAAAAGAAAGGATTTTTAATGTTATGAAGCTGTTGCTGGAATTGTTAGTGCAACATCTTCAGTGTATATCAAATCGTGCATATTTGACACACTTGCACACACACACACACACACACACACACACACACACACACACACACACACATACACACACGCGCACACAACACACACACACACACACACTTACACGCACACACACAACACAAACACACACACTTTCACACACACACACACACACACACAACAAACACAAACACACACGCACAACTTGCATACACATACAACACAATCATGCTCTCACAGTTCCTGACCCTCATGCGCTTCTACCTAGACGAGGCTGAAGCAGGACGCATTGCGCAGCCCCAGGACCTGATTGTGGAGAGTAAGATTTTTTCCTTCAACGCCGGCAGCAATGACAGGGGGCAGTTCCTCCGGATTTTTGAAAGGGGGGGCGGCTTCCCCACTGGCGGAAGCTCACTGATGATCCCTAATGGCCTGAACAACGCGTACTTGCGCATGTTTGCGGAGTGCTTACAGAAAATTACGGAGCAGCTTGGAGACGAGGTGGGTGTGTGGCTGTGGAAGGCTTTCGCCATGCGTTGGATGAAAGTAGGGGGTGAATGTCTTATCGCTGGACTGCAAGGGCACTCGTAGTCGTTGGCTTTTTTCGTTTCAACAGTCATAGTCATTAATTCTCGTTTATTGGAGTGCTGAGGTTTTGGAAGCTGCAACAAAACGGCAGAATGGAGGATGCCGTGTCTTGCACTTTAATGCACCAAAAATGCAATGCTAGGCCGACTTCTACAGCAATGCCTGCAATAAGACTTTGTTGTGTCTTGATAAGACACAATATAAACATGCTCATCAGACAAGACACATACAGGCACTCACAGCACTTCTACCTGAAAATGCTAGGCCGACTTCCATAGCAATTGCAATCATACTTCTTGGTGTGCTGATAGACAAGATATAGCAATTGCAATCATATTTCTTGGTGTCCTGATAAGACACGATATAGGCACCTCCATTGACGTCAGACAAGACACATGCAGGCGCGCACAGCGCACAGCTGGACACGGGTGCGCTGTGGGGTCTTATTGCAAGCCTTTGCATGAGTGACTGGTGGACCGGATTCTGGCAGAAGTCCCCCAAAACTTAAGAAAAGATAAAAGAAAAGAAAAGACTTCGCTGGTAGTGATCCTTCAAAGCTGTACAGTTGGCTGCTCACTCGCCAAACCTGCCAGAAACAGAAAAAAGAAAAAACTACGCAGGCAGTGTAACACTACTCCCCACGTTAATTAAGGAAAAGGAGCCACTTTGGTTTCGGGCACCGTAAAACTCCTCCACCAAAAGAAATACACACGGCTCTAGCCCTTCACCTCACGCCTCTTTCTGCAATTCTTTGCGTCGCAGCCCAGGAGGTCCTTCGCTTTTCTAGTCTGTTCTCTTGCACACTAGTGTTCTGAGTATAGGGTATGTATACACACAGTGAATGACTGGGGTTGGCCATAACCGCATGTATACACCGTATATGACCGTATATTTGGTGATTTCCCTGCCAAATATGCCATATATACACCGTACATTCATGGTTCTGGCCAAACCTATGAATGACACGTTATGCTTGACCTGTCTGACCCTTAGACGTTTTCCTCCTGTCCGCGTAAGACGCCCTTGCTTGCCACAAAGGTGTTTCTTTTACCCCAAAGTCGTCCAACCCAAGATTCCTGATGACGTTGGTTGCGTCCCAGCCAGCAACCTCAGGTCGTGATCGTGTGTGAAACATCTTTTGAGTAAGCAGGGTCACGATCATGTGTTAAACACCTTGGAGTAAGCAGGGGCAAATTTCAATATTGGTGTTCAGCAGGCAAGGCGTCCACGACTGGTGTCTGGTTTCTTAACTCTGCACGCAAATTCGCAGCTTCATGTTCTCCGGTGCTGCCAGTTGTTTTGTACACCGGCTTAAAAAAACAGTGTTGACTTGTTGAAACATTGTAAAAAAATTGTGAGAAATGTTTGTTGTAGCACCTGGCTCACTCGTTTTCGAAACTGGTTGTATGTGTCTGTGCGTGTGCGTGCGTGTGTCCTCCTGAAGCCCTTTTACACACAAACACACATATATGCATACATGCACTTGCACAAATGTACACAGACACGCGCACACACAACACACACAAACACACACACAAAAACACACACTCCTCGCAGGGGTACGACTTTTCTCAAAACGCCGGGCCATCTGTGATGCCCATCCTTGCCTCCTCCTCTCCAGATGCCATCAACCTGGAGACCAAGGAAACTGGGCCTGTGCTCAGTGTGGGCAGCAAGTACGTTACTTTTTATATCGTGTGCTGCTGCACCCACCGCCTGTACCGTCTTCTTTAATACCGTTCGTTCACGATCACTTCGGAAATTAAATAATTATTGGCCAGAAAACGAAAATTTTTATTAATTCTTGGAGGAACTGACTTCGAAGTGATAAGTTGGTTATTTTAGTGGTTTTGAGGGTGAAGATCGAAATGCCTCCAAGCGCGCCAGTATGAACCCCCTGGCCGGGTTCTTGAAGCCCCTGTCCCCAGCCTCAGCCACAGCCACAGCTTCAACCTCTTCAACAAACAGCAGTAGCAGTGCACAGGCAGGATTCACAGGGGGCTCTCGAACTTAAAAACTAATTCCTGACAGGGCCCTCCCGAAGTGCCCTCGAACTCAAAAATTATTCCCCAGACCCCCTCACAAACTGAAATCGAAAATTTAATTAATTTTTTGAAAGTGTGGTTACGAAACGATCGTGAACGCATGGTATACCTCGTTTGCTTTGCTGTTACCGGACAAGGCCTGTATTGGTGTGGAAACCATGCGTTGCTTTTTGAGTGATCTGTGTTTGCGTCTCTAGAATGACCAGGTCTGCTACCGTTGCTCTGTTACCATCATTGACCTTGTAAGTGAAGAGTTAGCGCTCACTCTCTCTCTCTCTTTCTCTCTCTTCTCTCTCTCTCTCTCTCTCTCTCTCTCTCTGTCTCTCTCTCTCTCTCTCTTTTTCTCTCTCTCTCTCTCTCTCCCTCTCTCTCTCTCTCTCTCTCTCTCTCTTTCTCTCTCTCTCTCTCTCTCTCTCTCTTTCTCCATGAACACTATGATGGTTGCACAGTCATGAACCATAAATACCCGCAGACCAGGAACAATCTGCACGCTAATTGAACATTAGCACGCTAATTGAACGCTAGCATCATTCCCAGCTTCTCGTCCTAGTACCCTACCGGCTCCAACCCAAATGCCTGCCAAATCTTCACCTGCTTAAAGAAAAGAATAACAGAAAAAGAAGAATACCTACGCAGGCAGTGCAACCCACTTCAGTTGCTACTGCTGTGCTCCCTGGTTCATGCTTCAATACTAAAATCAAAGCATGCTCACTCACAGCCGTTCTTAGCAGCACAAGATTGACACAGGCTCATTATAGAGTTTTAGTGTGCTGCTGCATTGGGCACGCGTCTGTGCTTTGCCTAACCAGGTGCTCATGTCCTCTCCTGTTGTCCCTCAGTGTTAGTGTTGGCCAGAACCGTATAATATACACCACATTTGACCGTATATTTGGTGATTTTCCTGCCCAAAATGCCGTATATACACCGTGTATGTATATTTGGTTCTAGCCAACCCTATCCCGCGCTCATAGCAAGTTGACACCTTTTCCTTGGTTCTTGCAGGGAGCGGTTTCCGCTGCCTGCATAGTTTCTTCCCCCTCATGCTTGCCCTACCGGTCCCTGCTCTGATTCCAGGCACTTCTTCTTTGAGTCTCGTGCAAATGCCAGGGGTCCTTTCATGCGCATCAAGGAGGTGTCAGGGGGCATGAAGAACCTGCTGGTCGTGCCCATGAATGCCATCGCACAGTTCCAGGTGAGGCGTAGGTTGTTTCTGTTGTGTTTGCTGGTTAAAACATCAAGAAATAACAAGGTGTCGGGTGGCATGAAAAGCCTGCCGGTCCTGCCTGTGCTTTTTTGTTTCATTTGCTGGCCTTAGAGAAAACATGAGATCATAAGGTGTCAGTGTGCATGAACAACATGAAATCATAAGGTGTCAGCGTGCATGAACAACATGAGATCATAAGGTGTCAGTGTGCATGAACAACATGAGATCATAAGGTGTCAGTGTGCATGAACAACATGAGATCATAAGGTGTCAGTGTGCATGAACAACCTGCTGGTCGCGCCTATGATTGCCATTGCACAGTTCCAGCTAGGTGGTGTCATTATTTAATTTGCCAGTCAGGAGATCGAGAAAGAACAAGGTTCCAAAAGACAAAACAAGGTTGCAAAGAATGAGACAAGGTTGCAAAGACAAGACAAGGTTGCAAAAAACGAGATGAGGTTGCAAAGAACGAGGCAATTGGGGATAAGGAATGCCTGCTGGTCGTGACCTTGAATGCTGTTGCATACTCCCAATTGTATACTCCCAATGGTGAGGGGCACGATGCCAGGTCTAGGTTTGTGTGCTGGGACTTGATAGGTATGAAATGGTTCCTTATCCATCCACCAACATTTGTCTGTGGTTGTAGCGTTGCGTTATTGTTGTTTTTTTGCAAGCACCATTTTGGTGAAAATTAAAAGGAAGTCTCGGCATAAAATCACTGCCAAATGGATTTGCATATTGTTGTGGGGGTCTGCATGCGCAGTTGCTGGTCTGGTTCTGTCAGTGACACAAGAAGGAAGCTTTGTGTCCAAGGGGATGCTTGTTTTTTACATCTCAGAGTGCCTCAACTTTGCAAGGAACGTCTGAATACCTGCCAGTATCACTTCTTATCTTTTACTTTAGCATATGCTTACAAAGCCCTGTGATAGCCCTGTGATCATGGCACATATGTAGAACAGTCTTTCCGCAGGTGTTGGAAACAATCCATGCAACAACCAATCCATGCAACAACTGACAAGATGTCTTTGGCGTTAGGTATTGTGTGAAGGTCCCTCATTACAGGGAATAGTATTTGGTTTCAAATGCTCATCATTGCTCGCCCACAAGGCTTACGTGTTTTCCCCTCGCTCACAGGAAGCGATCAACTTCGCAGCCTTGCAGCAGCCCAAGGAGGACGCCACTGGTATAGCATAGTGGTTTCAGATGTTTCGGCGTACGGGTACCACAACATTGCCCTCTCACTACTTTGCCTAGCCTAACAATAACATTGCATGCAAACATGCATATGAACTACCCCTTATTTCGTATTCCGTATTATTTCTTACGAGCACTCCCGTCTTTATTCAATTTAATTCAGTTGTCCTCACGCCATTTTTTCGGTCGTCATGGACAGGAATGTCCACGTAGCCTGTTGGTGATTTTACGATTGTGAGCAACATTTTTGTTAATCTACACTCCATCGACAAAAGTCACTTTCAGCCATCTATGAGCTGTCGCTTTGCACTGCACACCCAACTTAGTGCCTGCTACTCCTACATTGTCTAAGAGGTGGGCTCAGCCCAGATGGTATGGTGCTGGTTGCTCCCATTTCTGCAACACACACATAAAAAGCAATGTTCAGTTGGGTGGGATCTTTAAAGTGACAGGGGGCGGCCGATGGAGATTGGGTGCACCTCAGCAACACCACCAGCCGTCAGCAGAGCAAAAGGAGCGAAAAGAACGCAGGGATGTAACATGCCAACATGGATTAGAAACGTCATCAGCAGAACAACTATCCTGAACAGTACCGGCTTGAAGGTTTAGGTAAGGTAAGGTTACATCACTATATATGCCTCAAGGAGCATCTCAGCGGAAGCTTGGAAAAAGCCTGTAACCATACCTATCTAAATAAGAGGGGAAGCGTCTATAATAAGTAAAAAAAAGTTGAAGGTTTAGGTAGTAGGCGTCTATGATAAGTAAGAGAAAGTTGAAGGTTTAGGTAGCAGGACATCCACTTTTTTGTGATCAAGTATCGCGAGGACACTAGACCTCAGAACCAGCTCAGCTGAGCTGAACAACAAACAGGAACAGCACGAATATCTCTGCACCATGACAGTTTAAAAAATCCTACAACAACAATTATACAGTTTTTACACGTTTTACATATATAGCCTAGCAGTCGCACGATTTGACTGGTGGCTTTATCTGTGAACTCTGTGAAAAGCCTTTACCGATTTTCATTCCATCCTGTTGGGTGCGATGGTGGCACACTACCACTCCCCCTTTTGAAACAAATTTGAGGGCTGACGTCTTGACACTCAAGTCTGGTGGTAGATAGATTACGTCTTGACACTCAAACAGGTAAAAAGCTTGCCTCTACTAAGTAGCGTTTGCAGGAGAACTTACACCATGCTGCGATCCATGCTTTGAGGCCTTTTAATGCAGCTTTACGTAGAGTGAAAGAGTTTGGTATTGAAAAGAGGAGTTCTGACAGGCCTCATGCGATGTTGTGGCTTTTCAAGACATATGCGTTGTCAGCTGGCATGTATGCCAGTCAGATTTGGTCTACGCAATTTCTGAAGCATGACAATGGTTTCAGCAACCCTTTGCAGGTTGCACACATGGCGTTTTTAAAGAGAATTTTTGGAATTAAGTCTACTTCTGCAAACTGGTGTGCTTCGAGAATGCGCACAGGAACCCTTGTTATTTTACTAGTTCGGGTCAGCTATCAAATTTTGGAACAGGATGGTTGAATCAAACAGCAATACTTTACGCGATGTTATGAAAGCAGATCTTTCCCTTGGGAATTCTGGTGCTTCTAATTGTTGGACCGTCCAACTCTAGTGACTAGACAGATGATAAGGATGCTTTTGGTGATTTGCAGAATGATACTGTATACAGAAGTGACTTATTACAATGCAGGAAGCTGAATATTTCTAATTTGCGCATAGACTTGAGATGCAGGCATCAGGCAGTTTGGAGAGAGGCACATGGTCAAGATCCATGCTCTTGTTTAAAAAAGTCTGTGGATTATCACAACTGGTTTGCTTTGCCTGAGAGACCGGTTTCTGATGCACATGCACCATTTGTCTTGCCGGAGTATTTGAAGATGGCTCTGAGCAAAAGTGTCATGAGAAACGTAGCTCGGTTCAGGATTCGAGGACATGGGTTGAAGATACTGGTTTATATGGCAGGAGTCCGAAAGGAGTGAACGTGTTTGCAATTTGTGTGGATTATATTCAAGATGAGAAACACGTTATTTTTCATGTATCGGTACCGAACATTTACGGCACCAGTTCACCCACTTGATAATATTTCTGAAGGTGATATCAAAGGTTTTGTTTTTCAACATAACTCAGAAGTTTACAAATTTATTAGTGCAGCTGTCGATCTTTTTGATTTATTTATTTGTTGGGACCTATAGGTTGAGCAGCCATGCCAGGCTGGAGGCATTTGAAATCTAGACTAAACAAAAACACCATTTGCAGGAGTATGTCAACTACGCTGCTTACATTTTAAACACCTGACATGCCCTTCCAGTAGCGCTGCCAACTTCATCAGGAGCCGGTCATGTTGTGGTCGAGCACTGGCAGTATCTAGGAAATTTCCTCAATGCATATCATTTATCATTATTGTTAACCTTGCAAATATTATTAGGTTAAGGTTAATATTACTAGTAAGTAGGGTAGACCACGATAGCCCTGCTTCGGTAAAACCCGCAAAACCTCGGCCTTAACACCACATATCTGATGGTATAATTTGTTTGTGAGCTTATGATTCAGTAGTGGTATGCGTAAGAAAGGAAAATTCTTCTGATATTGATAACACAGCTAGCACGAATAAAGAAAAGTGCAACGTAGGTTGCTCCTTAACATTAATACTCAATACTTGCCGAATTGTTTTAGAGAAGCAAAAGCATATTGATGTGTCAGATATGCTTGTAGCTAGTCTCCGTTGCTGCGCAATCTTGTGAGAAACACTCTCAGCCCGATCACATTCTCGTACTCTTTTCCTCCATCCCCTTCCTGTTTACTGCTTATAGCGAGAGCACAAATCATCGCCCCACGCTAACGGTCCTGTGATCTCTTGATACGTTGGATACGTTGGAGTGAGCCTCAGTGAGAGAGGGAGGGCGGGGTACGCAACTTGCCCTCTCCTTCTTCCATCACTGTCCAAGGCATGAACCCCTCCTAGCTTCCTAGCATCTTCCCCCAGGGCAGAGCAAGAGGCAGAGACAGAAGAGAAGGAGGAGGAGGAGGAGGAGGTGTCTAGAATAGCGAGCAAGTGCGTGAGCGTTCCGCTTTCTGCTGCGCCCAGGGGGCCGCTCTGTTGCATGTGGGCCGCGCGTGCGGCAATGCTGGAAAACAGGGGCTGCACATCGGAGAGCCTCTCATGGCTGCTGGCAAAGCTGGCCGCTAGCGTCAGGAGCAGCACAACGTCATGCTGCTGCTGCGGGCAGGGTGGGGAGTGGGGTTGATGCTGGTGGTGCTGGGGGTGTTGCTTGTGCTGGGGGTGTTGGTCGTGTTGTTGGTGCTGCTGGGGCTGGTAATCTTGGGGCTGGCAATCGTGCAGCAGAGTAAGGTGCTGGTGATGGTGATTTTCAGACGGCTCTGGAGGATGGTGAGGGTCCTGCTGGTGCAAGCAAGCTTTGTAGGGGTGGGGTTCACGATGCTCCCCTGAAATGTGGAGGTTGATGCCCTCCCATGATCGAGATGCAACTGCTACAACGTGGCCACGCCCCTGCCTCGCCCTCTGTGCAACAGTACGCTCACCACCGCTGTCTCCATTCAGGAGGGCAATGCAGCGGTGCAGCAGGCGGTCTGTGAGGAGGGGGTGAAGGTAATTGGCGTGCCGGAGGTAGCACCAGGATGCTAGGACAGCGTGCTTCAGCTCCAAGCTGTCCACTGCAGGGAGCAGAGCCTCCTGCGATGTGTGATGAATCAAAGCATGTGGGTTTGCCTGGTCCAGGGTGTCTGTCAATGCACCCTACACTTCACCCAGCAAACGCTCACCGCAATAGCGTCGTACAAGACATGGCTGCTGTGCCCTGCCACCACGGAGCTCCACAGCAGGACCAGCAGTTCATCTGTGCTGTACGCGTTGTCTTCTACACAGCTGGATGCCAGCAGGGCTAGGCTGTCCAGACCAGGCATGTTGGCAGGCAACGTACACCTGCACCGATGATGCGCATTTCATACACGTCAGACAGCACAAAATATGCAGGCTTTGTTAAGCATACAGCGAAATGCAGAGGGCTCTGTGAGAAATTGTAAGCAACTCCCCACGCAAACAAGTGAGAGCATGAAATTATCAACAACAACGTGCAAGCAGACATCAGATCTTGGACCAGCACGGAACCTGCACGCCTCTAAAGAAGAAAATATGAAATGTATATATATTAAGAGGAGCGCAGAGCGCAGATATAGATATTAAGAGAAACGCTCATGTTCAAGAGCTGCATAACTTATGCACACTCTCACCCAAACCCACACCCACACCCATGCCCTTACCCACGCCCACGCCCACGCCCACGCTCACACACACAAACATAATGACGTACACACATATCACACACACGCACACACACATCACGTGCCTGCACACAAGCACGCGCACCTGACGCGCGCAATGCTGTGCATGATCACCAGCAGCTGGCGTGGCGTCAAGAGTGGCAGCTTCACCTCCACGAAGCGCAGCAAGCCTTGAACCGCTGCATTCCAGCCTGGCAGCCGGGCCACCCCATCTCCGGGGTACGCCTCTCCCAACGCCCACATTACCTGTGACCGCACGTGCATTGTATGAGAACCAGCAGCAAGCACCATATTTCTGATTTTACCGTACGTAAAGAATATCACCATTCCTACAAACTTAAGCAGGTGGCCAGGAGCATAAGTATAATTTGGCCAGGACAGCAGCACAGTTCATGCAGCAAACCCAAGTGGACCTGCACAAGCTTTGCATCTTACCTTGTTCTTCACAACCTCGTGTGCTCTGCGCACCACGTTTTTTGAGGGTGGCGACAGGAGGCGTCCAACTTTTTTTTGGAAGGCACGTATACTTTTTGGGGTGGACACCCCTGAGGGACCACCCACCCCCCAAACCCCCCTTCCAGTGCCCCCACCCAAACAAAAAGGGTACCATTCTGCTCCTTTTTGAATTCTGCATCCATCTGCATACTCATCAAGATCTGGAACTAACGTGTTGCAGAGTAATGGGGCAAAAACTGAGACACGGACGCCCATGCACACGTGACCTACCAGGCACCCATAACTGGCTTGCACAGTCCCACATTGCTTCCTTTTTTCCAAAATTCCACTGACTATCTCATGCTGGCACAATCCTGGAAGTTTGGAGTGAACTGCTGCTCCATTGGCTTGACTCACCCCACGGCCTGCACCGGAGCGCTTGTGCCTCTGACTTTTGGACATGTACACAGACCCCACTTTTACTCAATTTGCTCAAAAAGAGTGGCAATTGATTGGGCCTGAGCTGAGGATTCCGATGATATGTTAAAAATTCTGTGGGAGTGGCCCAGAAAAAAACTGGAGACCCCCCCAAAAAACTAAAACCACGTCGGGGAACCACCCCACCCCTTCCCTCCTGGATTCGACTCATATATACACCAATTGATAGCTCTTGACGTCAGGATTTCGAATATATTATTTTTAATCGATTTGACACATGCCGTCCAAAAGTTATGCTTCCTGACGCCTCCTGGTGGCGAGATCAAATCATCAATTTTGTTATACGTAACTCTAGATCTTGCAGGTATGTTGACAGGAACTTAGGGTTGGTGGTGATCAAATTATTCTTGCATACCATGAAATTTTCTGGGGCGTGGTGGCAAGAACATGTACATGCGTTACTTCAAACTGTTGGTGTGTAGCATGGGCTTGTGGCCTCAGTCATTCTTGGAAAGTGCGCGCCCACCTACTGACACTCCACCAACATCAAGACACCACCAGCAGCTTCCAATGAGCACACGCACACACATACACACACATATACGTAACCTACGCAGAACCACACTCACACAAACACACACAACACGCAAAACAAGCTACTCAAATCCACACTCAAACCACCAACATCCACACTAACCCACATGCACACTCACTCACACATACACATACACATACACACACATCTGTGTGATTTGCTGAGGGCCCCACACTAATCCACATGCACAAATACACATACACACATGCACATGCAAACATACACATTGACATACACACACACACACACCTGCGTGACTTGCTGAGGGCCCCACTGGTTGAGAGGTACACTTTGCAGCTTATGCACGTGTGCAGATGTGCTAATGGCTCCCACAAGACACTCCCAAGCCCAAGGCTCCATGACCTGCAGCAGCGGTGGTACCAAAAGAGGGCTGGTGGTACCAAAAAAGGGGCTGGTGGTACCAATAAAAGGGGCTGGTGGTACCAAAAAAGGGGCCGGTGGTACCAATAAAAGGGGCTGGCACTTCTAGTCTATGCCATGCCATGCCAAAGCACTCAAAGAACACGCAGGGGATTGCTTGCAAACTTCTAGTCTATGCCATGCCAAAGCACTCAAAGAACACGCAGGGGATTGCTTGCAAGGGCGAGCATCCCCCCCTCAACACTGACAACGCTGCCCCCAGTCCCATGCGAGGGTGAAGTGCAGCAAAGGTTGCGAGCTGGCACGTTTTAGGTTGCATGTTGGCACGTTTTCAAGGGGATGAGCGTTATTAGAAGGGGGGGGGAGTGCTTTCACAAGGAAGAGTGCTTCTAGCAGAAAGCGTGTTTGTTGCCAGCTGTGCTGAAACACTGTATTGCTCAGAGTCTGCGTGAACGAAGGCTGCAGCCTTTTAACAGTCACACTACAAAAAAGTGGGAGTGTTTTTCACAAGCTGTTGCTTGGGGATTTCTGCTCCTTTTTTAAATGTAGTGAGGTGTGAAGCAGCACATGTAGTTATGTGCTCCTTTTCACATGAAGTGAGATGTGAAGAGTTATCTGCACCTTTTCACATGCAGTGAGATGTGAAGAGCTATCTGCTCCTTTTCACATGTAGTGAGATGTGTGAAGCAGCAGCACAATAGCAAAGCTTACCCAAGAAAAAGACTCACGGCACTTCCTGCTGGGAAACATCGATACCGACACAGAACTTCAATCCTCGAACAATCTGTGCGATCCTTGCAATGTCCAGGAAAGCACAAGATTGATTTCAATGCACGCTGACACGTTTTGCTGACCTGCAGTTTAGCCAACGCGCATGCCAGACTGGCCAGCTGCTGTGGGTGGAAAGAGGGCTCACGCGCACCACCCTGGACGTATTGCGTGTGTGTGTGCAAGTGTGTGCGTGTGTGTGCGAGTGTGCGTGTGTGTATGTGTGTATGTGTGTCTGTGGTTGTGTTTGCATTTGTGGGGGTCCTAATCCTCTATTACAAAAAAGTGTCATTACTTTGACTCATTAATCATCTGTTAACAACCCTTCAGCACACGTAGGCATGCAAACTAAGGCAAACGGATACCATTCTCAAATATCTTTAAACAACACGTCAATGCGTTGATGTAGTAGATCAATGCTGCGCGTGTTCAAAAAGTGCGTCGCTTCCTCAACTTCAGCATTGGGCGGCCAAGCGGCCGACAAACGTGCGGCTCTGCACATGCGGCCCTGCACATGCGGCCCTGCACTTTGCCTGAGCCCAAAGAACTTGCACACACACTTGCACACACTTGCACACACTCACACTCACTGAGAGATGTCGTGCCGCAGGTCAGGCAGGGCCGCTCGCTGGTTCACGAAATGAATTTGCCGTCATTTCTGCCTTTCAAAAACATCCACACACATTTCAGCTCCGCACTCTCATCTGTTGTACCCCCGCAAAGTGCGATCATTTCTCACCTGCAGCGCCTGTGCGGCCAGCCAATGCGCGAACCCACGGTTGTCGTGTTGCAGGTCAGCCAGGGCACACAACATCTGGCACGCCACATGCGGCTCCATGGTATCAGGGCTGCTGTTGCTGCTGTTTCTGCCGCTGTTGCTGTTGCTGCTGTTGCTGCTGTTGCTGCTGTTGCTGCTGTTGCTGCTGTTGCTGCTGTTGTTGCTATTGCTGCTATTACGATGGTACTCTCTGCTGCGATAACTAACGTCGCTGGTGGCGTCGATGCTACTATCACTGCTCCAGGCCCTGTCCCTGACTTGGCTGCTGCTGCAGCTGCTGTCCTCTTTCTCAGTGCCGCCAGTCTCACGCAGGCGTTCACGTCTACGGTTGCTGCTGCTGCTGCTGCTGCTGCTGCTGCCACCTGCACACCCAGCACTGTGCTCATTGCCCAGCTGCCCGTGCTTCCACAAATCTGAGAACTTGAGTGGACGAGCAGCAGCTGCGTCGGTGCTGCCTTTGTCGTTGATGCTGGCCTTGTCGAGCCTGTCAATTCTGCTGCTGCTGCTGCTGCTGCTGCTGCTGCTGCTGCCACCCACATACCCAGCACTGCGGTTGTCGTCCAGCTGGCTGAGCTTCCATGATTCTGAAAATTTAAGGGAATGAGCAGCAGCTGTGCTTGTGGTGGAAGATTCGGTTGCACCAGACATGGTGGTTGGTGCTGCTGCACTTGCTGCAATGATGGAGGGCTTGCTATGCATCTGTGGAATGCATCTGTCCTTGTACACTGTGCTCCTAGTGTGTTCCCGGGGCACAATAGATGGGGTGGGGGAGCTGCCGACGATTGCCGCACAATGGGGGAGGTTTTTGCTGAGGATAGAGGTGAAGAGGGCATGGTCTTGAATCCTGAGGGCTGCTAGGGACTGCGTGCATTGCATGTGTTGTGTACGTGTGTGTGCATGTATTTGTGTGTGAGTGTGTGTTTGCGTACGAGTGTGATAGTGTGTGTGTGCGTGCATGTGCAATCCCTACCGGCTGATTGCAAGAGTAATTATTGCACGTAACAGGAAATCTCATTTGCCAGTTTCAAGCATAGGTTTGGCAAGGAAGTCCATTTTTTAACACAGCATTCATAGTATGAGCCTTTGTGTGCTCACGTACTACCACTCTTTCTGCCTTTCATTTAATAGTTTGACAGACTCTTCTGCTCACCAAGTGCCCTCCCCACTAACAACAAACACGCACAAACACACACAGGAACACATAAACACGCCCGCACTCACAGACGCACCTGTGCACGTGCACAAAGCACATTCCACCCCATATGAATGATATGCAGAAGAGTTCAACGACAGATGCAGTTGCAGTCCAACCTGCAGGACGGTGCTTGACAGATCTGGTCCCAGCTCCGCATGCACAGATCGGATGAACTTGAGAAGGACCTGCAACGGGCGAAAAAGCGAGAAAACTAAATACAAATATCCTCCACATCAATATCAATACAGAACACTTACGTGTCAACACTGAACACTTTTGTTGTACAGCATCCGCCTTCACGGCTAAAAAACCATCCAACTCAATATGCTCAACCTCACAAGCTGCAGGAACCCTTCCTAGTTCCTGCTAAGACCAAGCAAGGACCAAAGCACCCATTACTGGTATTCACAAACAGCGTAACCAACAACATTACATCATTATTTATTATGTGGGCGTCGAAGGCGCTTTGATTGGCGCGGTGCTTTCATAATGTGGGCCTTACGTATGGAGATAGCAGCAACAGGTAATTTATCAGATCATTGCATAAAAACACCGTTGTATACTAAACCTTCGAAATACGATTAAGCCAAACTTACTTAAATTAAGCCATTAACCAAAGACCATAGCCATACTCCAAACTTGAATCGACCTCTTGCTTTGCCTTGGATCCACAATAATGTCTGATAATTGAAGTTGGCAGGGCTGTGTGGCTACGCTGCCCTTTCAGCTGTTTGCTCGATAACTTATTGCTCAAGAATGCTCTAGTAAGCTTCAAAATTTTCTGCTCGATCAGAGATTGAAAACCTGCTGTTTGCATGGAGGACCTTGCTTGATGTGCCCAAGACCCCTGATCCAAATTAACTTCGAATAATCATCTAAAAGTCCTGCTTGGCTTGCCCAGACTTTTGCAGGTGGATTGTCAACATTGTGATTGGGAGCCTGAAGGAGGCCTTAGTTACACACAAAAGTTGATGTCAGTAACAAAACTGTCAACAAAATGTCTAGCCTCGTTCCTCCTCTATCAGGCAAGAGGCGAACTAGCCATGGTGGTAACACAGTGCACTTCATGCAGGAAGGTTAAGCAGGGAGGGGGGTGACGCAGGAAGGTTGCGTAGGGAGGTGGTTAACGCAGCATGAGCCATCTCCTTTTGCCGCAACAAGTACATCACGTTTACGTAGGAAGGTAAAGCAGGGAGGTGGGGCAGGATGTCGCGCTTTTCACACTACGCAGCTCACGCTACACAGGAAGGTAAGGCAGGGAGGTGATGCAGGGAGGTAAAGTAGGCAGGCAAAGCAAGATGGTATGGCAGGGAGGTAAGCAGGCAGGTAAGGCAGGGAGGTAACGCAGGAAGGTAGAGCAGGCAGGTGAAACAGGGAGGTAAAGCAGGAAGGTAATGCAGGGAAGTAAAGCAAGATGGTATGGCAGGGAGATAAGCAGGCAGGTAAAGCAGGAAGGTAATGCAGGAAGGTAAAGCAGGCAGGTATTGCAGGAAAGTAAAGCAATAAGGTAAAGCAGGCAGGTAAGGCAGGCAGGTAGAGCAGGAACATAAGGCAGGGAGGTGACACAGGCAGGTAAGGCAGCGCACCGCACGTCACCTTCCTGCGTAACATGCATACATCATATAATTGCGATCTCACCTGCACAAGGCCCTCCAGATCTGAGCCCGTCTCCGCCCCAGGCTCGTTTGGATGCAGCCCAAGGGCGATGTTTTGCAGATTCAGGTCCATGCTTGGATATGAGCTTGGCTGCTTTGCAGGCTGGAAAGGTGAGATCCTGCCACCTACATCAGCTGGCGGAGCAGGCGAGTGTGCACTCGCCTTGCTGGAGGTGTGTGTAGGTGCTGAGGGCCGCTTGTTTGTGCTGGATGGTTGAACCGATGAGAGTGTGCTTGAGCTGCTGGCCTGCCGGTTGGACGAGAAATTTGACGTTGAGATGTCGTGTGGGGTGTGGGGTGGGGATGGGCGCAAATACTGTGGGCAAGCTCGCGGATCTTGGGTGGGATGGGAGTGGTGCTCCTGGAAGGGGGGTGGCCATACAGGGCTGGGGGGGTTTGCTAAAATGCGCAGCAGGTTGACTAACGAGGTGAGGCTGCATTGGTGCTTGAGTTGGGCGGGAGATGATCTCTGTAGGGCCGCTAGACCGAGGGAGACAAGCGTGGGGCTGTCCACCCTGGGATGGGTTGGCAGTGTGGGGGCAGGTGGTTTGTTGTTGTGGTGTGTGTAAGTGTGTGTGTGTATGCGCGCGTATGTGTGTGCGTGTGTGTATGTGTATGTGCACATGTGTTGTTGCAAGGGGGCAATGGAATGGCTGCAGCTAGCATGACATGTTAGAGACATGACATGAAACATGAAACATGAAACATGTATGAAGTGTTAAGCATGAAGCGTCAATACTGAATCACAACACGTTTGGGGTAGACGGTGCAGGCTAGCTTGGCGGGGCATATACTGCTGAGCAGGCTGGATGATTCAACAGAGGATAGAGCTATTGTGATAGGTAGCAGTATTCCAGTGGATGGTGGCAGTGTTCCAATGGATGGTGGAATACTCCTAGTGGGTTTGAAATGCACACAGCAGATTTGCCGTCGTCACAATCCGCCTCCTCAACTTTGCACGCAAAATCCAAAATCCATCAAAGGCCACTTACCGATAGTATACCGCTGCACACAGCAGGGAGCGCAGGTATTTGATCTCAAGCAGTCCTCCCCCTCTCAATCTCCATCCATGGGGCCCCTTCACGGGCTGCTCCAGGCACAGCACAATGCTTGAAAACTGTGCATGGCTCGCGTCAAGTTGCTGCTGCTGCTGCAGCTGGATACCATTGTCTATTTGTTGTTGTTGCTGCTGCTGCTGCTGCTGCTGCTGCTGCCGCTGCTGCTGTTGCTGCTGCATATTACTGCCTGTGTGTTGTTGCTGGTGGGAATGCTGCTGAATACCCCCGCCTGTTTGTTGTTGGTGCTGCAGCTGCTGCTGCTGGTGCTGCTGCTGGTTGTGGTAGTGGTAGTGATGGTGGTGGTGGTGCTGATGCTGCAGATCTGCGCTCGTGTTCAGCTGGTCGTGGATCCCTTCCCCCTTTAACATCGCCTCTGCTGCACCGCACACGGAAGCGGCAAGAGGCTGTGCCTGAAAACAGTTCAGCTTCACACAGGACCAGGCAAGGTTGGAAAGTGTACGCAGCTTTTTGCTGTCATCGTCCGTGCGTGCGCGTACAGGGGAGAGCGGGAGGGGCGTGGGTGGCCAGGGATATGGTGGGGGAGAATAGTGTGAGTGGGATGGGTGGGTGGGTGGGGCTGCTTGGAGGTGGTCAGGTGTGTGAATAGAGGGCAAGGGTGGATTAGAGGCGGTGGTAGACGAGGGCTGGTTAATAATGTGTTGGGGCTCTGTGTGGCGGCTGCCGACAGCTGAGGGCGTGACACAGCTGTCAGCAGCTGGGGGCGCGCAACAGCTGTCCACAGCTGAAGTGAGGGTGAAGAGGAGGGGGATGCTGCGGATTTTGAGGGCTGCGACTGCTGAGGTCAGCATTGCGAGGTCGGTGAGGTTGAGCTGGTCAAGCTTGTGTGCAAGGACCTATGTTGTGTTGGAGGGAGGAGGTGAGAGGGGCGGGCGTGATGAAGATGGAATGGGAATGGATGCAGCGGACGTGTGGGTTTTGAAAGAGATGCCAAGAGTGCGTGATGGTAGAAAGAGGAGTGCGATTTGTTATTCACATTTCGATCTAAAGAGGAGAGGGTTGAGACTAAGCAGTGGAAACTAAGCAGTGCAGAAAAATAGGGTCGAAACTAAGCAGTAGAGAAGAGAGGGTCGAGACTAAGCAGTGGAGAAGAAAAAGAGAAGAGGGGCGAATTGCCATGGTGCATTGAAGTGGAGCTTCTGCAGCATTTAACCTGATGCTCGTATTATCTTTCAAGACCCCATCCCCTGCACCTGCAACCGTGTGGGGCGATGAGCACACGCGAGAAACACACACATGAATTTGACGACATACAAATCTCCTTTGCGCGTCATCTGCAAACTGGAGCTCGTACCTTTGAAACGTACGCAAACAGGAGCTCATTCGTGACCTCTGCATCGGAGAACGTGAGGGCCAGCTGCGACAGCTCCTTGGGAGAGTGCTTTTTCAGCCATTTGCATTCCATCCTTGTCAAGTGCTTTATGATGGCCTGCAGGCAAGCGATAAATGCAGTCTGCCCTTGAGAATGCTGTGTCCGCGATGTGGTTGGTTGTTCTTTGAGTGCTCACTGCCTCAGCATAGCGCACTCCTCTGACACATGTCACATTTTTTGGGTTGGCCATAACCATAACCATATACAATGTGTAATTGGTGTTTTTGGCAGGGAAATCACCAGATATATAGGGTTGGCCAGAACCATGTATATACGGTGTGTATACAGTATTTTGGCAGGGAAATCACCAAATACACGGTTGTATACGGTGCATTACGGTGTATACGTACGGTTCTGGCCTACCCACATTGACAAAATAAGGTGTAAATGTGCGGTTCTGGCCACCCTTACACATTGTTTGTGCCTAACTTTGACATGCAGGCAAGCAAAAAAAAAGAACTACTTTGAGCACGTTACGTCCATGCTGTGGTTCAGTGCGGCCTTTTCAGTTGTGTAGATAAAAGAACCGATACGCAAGGGACAAGGCAAAAGCAGGTTTCAAAACGTTATTTGTGAAAACACCACCACTTTTTTTTAGTTCTTTAATGGTGTCAAAATGTACACTTTTCATACGGCCATGAAGCATTTGTAGCTTGGGATGGAGGTGTGAGGAGTGCACAACGGACGACTCATGGGTGAGCACTCGTGCAATCTATGAATGATGTGGGCAGATGGTGCTTTCTCTAGCCTGCAGTGCTGTCCGTGTTCATGCACCGTTATGTGTTAGAATGCATTACACATTGCACATTACACACACAAGGCAGCACATACACCACCACCACCACCACCACCACCACCACCACCACCACCACCAC
>Ga0307947_1000852_pt1 | contig 23007 bp, 26 predicted proteins | sample OrgLakmetagen232_FD_201840 | JGI IMG/M metagenome (GOLD analysis project Ga0307947, IMG submission 201840) | Saline water microbial communities from Organic Lake, Antarctica - #232 | ecosystem: Environmental > Aquatic > Non-marine Saline and Alkaline > Saline | place: Antarctica: Organic Lake...
GTGCGTTGTGGGTGCGTGCGTGTGTGTGTGTTTGTGTGTGTGTGTGTGTGTGTGTGTGTGTGTGTGTGTGTGTGTGTGTGTGTGTGTGTGTGTGTGTGCGTGCGTGCAGGCGCTGTGCGCGTGCATGTAAATGTGCATGGGCAAAATTGCAAAGCAGTACCACAAATGGGGTGAAATTTTGGATTGGTCCAGTTGGAAATGGAAGAGGAGAAGGACATGCACCTCCAGAAGGCAGTCCGCTTAGCATATTGCCATGACGCCTCTGACTTCTTGAGCCCACTCAATACGCATGATGCCAAAACCGTGCCCATCCTCCAGCTAGCTCTTCACAGCCTTACATTGGCTGTATGACGTAATAAAATAATTCCTAAATTAATATGGAATAAAATGCAGTAGCTTTGCAAGTGGGTTTTGCGACCTAAATGCAGCTCTCCTCTGGAGAAAGCCTGGCTGATGCATACAGACACTTGAGAGCAGTGGGGGGAGATGGTAAGGGGGTTAAACAACAGTTCAGTCCTGAGCTGCATGCAGTCTGCGCTCACCATCATGCCCATGCCAACTCCCAGTGCATGGTTGCTTTCAACGTTCAAACACAAAGTTTGATTTTTGAACCAGGCCACCCCGTAGCACTTTTGCACCCTTTTCATTTCTGATGATGCAGGCTCCCGATCTTCCTTTGACCTCCACGACCTGCTGGCCAATGTCAGGAGGGAGGAAACCTATCAACCCGCTAGCCAAGGGGTGCGCACCCTGCTGTTCCACTCTGTTGCATGCAGGCTCCAGCTCAAATCCTGAGCATGCAAGCATATGCAAAGCATGCATGCATACGCACACACACGCACGCACAGCAAACACACAAGCATACATGCACGTACACACTCACACACATACGCATGCACGCTCACAAAATTAACACACACATTCATGTCCTCATGCACGCACACATAAAACACACATGTATCATGCATACATAAGTGTGACAACATATACGTATCCATGCACCCTTGCACACTCTGACTTCTCACTCCGTAGTGGCCGAGCCTACTGCGCCCCTTGTCGCCCACCCTGTTTGACCTCCCGAGCATGGTGCAAGATAAGTACCGCACATGTCAGACCATGTGTTTCTGTGGCTTGCTACCGGGAATACGACGTGCCTGGGCCTCAATAGACAACTCCCTCTTCCTGTGGCGTTACGACAAAAGGTGGGCCTTTGCTGAGAGAGTTAGTGGTTGGTGCAGCCAAACGCATAAGATGCATGAACCGTTCTAGGAATGGCCCCTATGGACATAAATGCACGCAGACGCGATATATGAGCTACAGCTTTCCATTTGTGCATTAGTGTGCTGCAACCTGTGTCTATTGTGTAAAACCTTCACCTACGGCTTTTAAAAGAACAAGCTACACAGAAGCGTCCAATCTAGTTTTTTTATGTGTGTGTCTGCATTGGTAATGTGTAATGTGCAATATATTTATGGAGCAATACTCGTGTGTGTTTGTGTGACTGCAGTGGTGACGTGCCTGTGGAGTACTGTGGGGAGGAGCAGGCTATCTGCGCAGTGGGCCTGGTGAGGCCCAGGCCAGGTGTCTTCTTGGAGGCCATCCAGCACATCATTGTGCTGTGCACAACCACTGAGGTATGGTGACCTACAGGGAGTTCAGGTATATGGCACACTAGACACACACAAACCATCATACATAGGGTTTACCAGAACCGTTTATAAACGCCGCACATGACCGTGTATTTCCCTGCCATAAATTCTGTGTACCGTAATAATCATGCCTGCTTCTGGCCAGATCTAAAGTACACATCCACCACACGCATTAACTGCACGGGTACCTCTGTCTTAGTCAAACTGAACGGCTGGGTCTCTAACTTCAACTGATTGCACGTCACGGCTGTATGCCATTGAGGTGGCGTGTAAGTGTGTGTACATGCTTCCTGAGTCAGATTTCTGCTGTGTGTAACTGATTGTGGTACGCGCAGATCGTGCTGCTTGGTGTGTGCCCCACACGCCGCAACGTGACCCTGCCCCACACCGACAGCGATGAGATTACGCTGCAGCCACTACCCATGTACACTGTGCCCAGTGACAACATCATTATGACCAGCGTGGCTACCACCACTGCTGCGGGTATGTTAGGTTGAGCCTGTGTGGGTGTGGGTGTGCGTGTGTGTGAATAGGTGTTTGCTAGTGTAAATAGGTTGATGTGTGCGTGCGTGCAAGGGTTCTTGTGATGCACAGTCCTCCTTTGACCAGCATTACGTTGCGTCTGTGCGTTGCTGCTCAGGACGTGTATTTCTGGGAGGCTCGGATGGCCACCTGTACGAGCTGCAGTACAATGCTGCCGACAGCTGGGGACGCAAGCGATGCCAAAAGGTACTGCATGTTGTGAAAATGGCGGTCTAATAGTTCAGCTTAAGGCTGCGTGCCTGATTTGAAACACCTTGATTTACATTTTTGGCCAAGAACCCACCTAGAGGTTGTCAAATTAGTTATCTGTAGACTCTTTAAATTTACTAGATGATCCTGAAAGCTTGGATCTTCGACACATACTCCCAAGGTCTTGAGGTCTCCTTTCCCAATGAGGATGGGACTCAATTAACAAATACAAGCATATGTACTTGTGCAAACACACATACCCAAGCACACATGATCAATCACACACACAAACACACACGCGCGCACACACACACACGCACACACACACACACACACACACACGTGCGTGCACACACACACACACATACAAATACGCATGCATGCGTAAACGTTTGACGGGCACACGTCAATCTGGTCCCACTCACTCCTACCTTACCCACAGGTCCGCCTGACCGGCCGTTTGCAGCAGTTGCTTCCTTCCTTCCTACCTTCCATCCTAGGCCTGGGTGCCGCCTCTGCTGTGGACAAAGTGGTGGTGGATGACGAGCGTCACATCCTGTACGTGCTGTCCACTCCCACTGCAACTATACAGGTGCGCTTGCAACAAAGACATTCATAGGGTGCATGTTACGTGGGCGCTGCCTCCACTGCCTTTGATGCTGCAGTCCCGTTGCAGCTATCTGTATGTGTGAGTGAGTATGCATGTGCACGTGTGCGTTCGTGGATGTTTCTGGTTATGAGCGTGTGGTGGCATGTATTTACACAGGTCATGTATGCGGCTGGTGAAAAAACAAAATTTCCGGTGTTCAATATTTAGGTCCATGTTAATTGTGGATGTGTGTTTGTGAGTGCGAGTCCTACCCATAGCCCACGATTCATCACTGCCCTCTCAGGTGTTTGACATGGGCTCCCATGGGACAGAGACCGTCAAGAAGGTGGCAGAGCTGTCTGACTTCTACCAGGTGTGCCAGTTTTTGTAGAGTAGTGGTATACCCTCACTTTATGGAAGGACACAGAAACAAACATGCAAGCAGAGTGACAATTGTAATCTGCAGTGTGCTCCTGCTGCGTAATGCACAGGGTTGATCGCCCTCCTCTCCTTCCATCCATTCACACTGTGGATGCCACGCATGCAACCACTCAAGTTCACCGTACTTTTTGTCTGTCTGGGGTCTGCTCTTGGTGATTTATAAATTGTCTTGAAACATTCTGCAGTATGCAGTATCTGCCTCTTTGCCCCAACCAACATCCTTGACACACTGAACAGTCCCATCCATCACTTGTTCGACTTGACCCGTTCTGTTGCAGGCTGCTGCCGCCGCCACTGGCGGTCGGGACACTTTCCGCAATCCTGCCAGCGACAAAAAAGCCGCAGCCATCAAGCATATCACCCCCATTGGTGAGTACTCTAGCCGCGCATTTCAGCTGCATTGGAAGATGTGGTAGTCCACAAGCGAACAGGTGGCGCATTTGTAGGGTTGGCCAGGGCCGTGTATGGGCTGTATACGTTTATATACGCCGTATAAACCATATATATGTATAAACCGTAAGATCGTATTTGGAAATTTCGACCTGTGAGGATTATTTTTAGGGGGGTCATTTTGTAGCTCTTGAAGAGCTCTGATCGTGTACCCCATTTGTTTAACCACAATAGAAGATGAGGGAGCTATGCTTGTTCAAAGAGGCCAAAACACACAGGCACACACGATCGCTGTCACAAAACCCCTCCTCTTCCCCCACCACATCAACCCCGTTTGTGTATGCACGTGTGTGTGTATGTGTATGTGTTGTGTGTGTGTGTGCAAAAATGTACTTGCATGCATGCGTGTAGTACGTGTGTGTATTTGCACGCGTGCTGATATTCGTGCATGCTCGTGTGTACATGTGTGTGCGTGCATGTGTGTGTATGCTTATGTGTCGTGCGTACATGTGTGTAGTGTGTGCACGTGCGTGTGCATTTGCGCTCGTGCATGCACACGTGTGCGTGCGCATGCTTACGTGTGCATGTGCGTGTGCATATTTACGTGTGCGCAAACATGCGACGCGTGCTTGCGTATGGTGTATGTATGCGTGCTTGTGCGTATGCAATTGCGTGCGCGCTGAGATTCGTACATGCATGCGTGTATGTGTGCGTGAGCGTGCACGTACGTGTGTGTAAACTTGTGTGCATGCATGTACCTCTACGCACGTACGTGTGTATTTGCGTGTGCATCTGTGCACACAGGTTTGCGTGCATGTATGCTTGCGCATGCAGGGTTGCGTGCATGCACATGTGCGCGCATGCGGGGGTGTGTTCATGCACATATGCTTAAATGAAGAGTGTGCGTGTGCCATTTCTGTTCCTGCATCATCTCCGCCCTGGAAACCTCTGTGGGGTTGGCTTGCATGCCCTGCTGATACTCAAACTCTGGTGCTTCTGGTGCTGCTGCTTCTGAACCCCTTGCTGTCGAACCACTGGCTGCTGTGTAACCATGTGAAAAATTCCCTTCCACGAGGGACACGGCTGCTAAATCGCACAAAAACAATGGTTTAATTGCTGATACAGGGGCTTTGGATTTTTGTGGGTTCGAGTGGAAGGTCGCTTTTGACCACTCATTCAGACCGATACATACGTATAAACGGAAAAAGCGTATATATACGGATTATACGGCGTTTAAATACGCCGGCCAGAATTCACATACTGTCATACAAATACGGATATACGGAGACATTTTATTTATACATCCATGTATATAGGGCGTGTATATACTTGTACGATTCTGGCCAACCCAACGCATCTGCCTTTCCAAAAACGTGTCGCATTTGAATTTGTTGCATGCTCCCTTTTTCGCGTGTGCTGGTGGCACACCACACATAGACACGTTTCAACCTTCATTGCCCTTGTGCTTCTCATCACATTGTTCGCAGCACGCTCCGAGTCCTCCAAGCTGCACCTTCTGGTGGTCACTGCAGATGGGCGACGCGTTTACTTCACCACGCAGTATCCCCGCAGTGCATACTACAACACACAGTACTCACAGGCAGGGGCTCCTGGGCAGGTGTGTGTGTGTTGTTCAGGAGGAGGGGGACAAGTGAGTTTGTGTGCACACAGGGGGATGTTGTGTATGTGTGTGTGTGTGCCTAAAGGTGGGAATATATTGTGTGCGCCTCAGTGTGTTCTTTGGCCCATCCTCTCACTCGTGTTAATTTCATCCTTGCCCTCACTAGTGACTATTACTTCCTTGCCCATGTCAGGATGTGCAAGCACGCTCCGCCTCGTTTGCGGCTGTGTTTGCACGATAGGTTACCTTTTCTTTTACCCATGCTCTTATTCAACGTGCCCATGCTCAGGACGTGCAAGCACGCCCGGTCACGTTAGTAGCTGTGTTTGCTCGCCAAGCCCTGCCCCATGCTGGCCTAGCCCTTGGACGTTCGACCGCAGATCTTGCCAGGTGTGTGTGTGTGTACGTGTGTGTGTGCTTGCAGGTGTTTAATTGCTGGTCTTGTGGGTTTATGGTGTGGAGTAGCAAGGCAGGCCAACAGGCCATAAATTGAGTGCACATGGAAGTAGAAGAGCACCATGTTATATTGTGATTGCATACACAGGACAACACACTAGAGCATGGTTATAACACACGCGCATCCACACACACACACACACACACACACACACACACACACACACACACGCATCAGCACACACGCACACATACACAAATGCACGCACGCACGCACGCAAGCACGCACGCCCACACATTTATTTTCCTATGTACAACCGTTGCCTCTGCAGGCCCACTCCCCTGGAGGTGGTGTGCGCCCACTACTCTGCAGGAAACCTTCTGCTGTCAGAAGCAGCAGGAGGGGATGGCCGCACCACAAAGCTCCTGCTGGCTAGTCGAAACCACACCCTGCCGCTTGCTGCACTGAATGTGGGCACTGCTGGGGGGAGCACGCCTGGGCTTCGGGAAATGCTGACGGAACTGGACAATTTCGTACCAGGTGGGGTGTGTACGTGTGGGTGCGAGCGAGCGGGGATGTGAGTGGCTGTGATGAAGGGTCTGATTGGTTCTGCTAAGTTTGTTGAGAAGCCTTGAGTAGCGCTGTCTGCTGTCTAGCCCGTGGTGTCTATGTGCAGGGAAGGCTGAGAACGCTCAACCTGTTTGCATGGCATAGAATTTAAGAGAGAGTAAATTAGATCAATGTGTGCACATGGCATAGAATTCAGGTGAGCATTTATGGATCAGGGGAAATCCCCTCGTTGATTCTTGCAGCTCCCGTAATCCAGGCCCCATCTTTCCTGTCCATGTTTCCATCAGCCGTTGCTGCTAATTGCTACTGCCCCCCCCTGCAGCATCCTTGTGCGCCAGGATTCAATGCAGCAGCAGTGGCTGTTGTTCCCTGTTCTGCACCATCATTCACCATCATTCACCATGCTCGTACCGCAAAACCAGCACCTGAATCCTGGAATACAAGGAAGTTGCATACCGTGCAAAAAGTATATCATCGCCCCCCAATTACTGTTTTTTTGTGGGGGCTGTGACGGGGCGGTGGTTTATATAATTATTTATAAAGGGGGCGGTTGTGGGGTGGTGGCGGAAATTTTACTTTTTGAGCAGTGCGAGCGGCGGTCAGGAAGCCTTCGCAATGAGTGGTCAGAAAGCCTTTCCAGCACTTCCTGACCCCCCAGCCCCAGCTCCGCCTGCCCCTGCCCCAGTCCCCCCAGCCCCAGCCCCGTCCCCGCCTGAACCCATTGCACCTGTTTTAGAAGTTCCAGCGAGGGGGGGACGGCTGCAGTATAAAACTGTAAAATATATATTTTAGGGGGTGCGGTTGCACAATTTGACCATAAAATAGGTAATTATCAGGGAGGACGGAGGATCCATAAACGTACGGTAATGATATACCGTCCGTTTACGATCACTTCGGAAATTAATGAATTATTTGCCAGAAAACGAAATTTTTATTGATTTTTGGAGGCCTCTCCGAACTGAATTCGAAGTAAATTAATTGTTTAGTGGTTTTGAGGGTGAAAATTGAAACATTACACTGTGCAGCATCAGCCACAGCCACACCTTCAGCCATAACAAACAGTAGTAGCAGTGCACAGGCAGCATTCACAGGGGGGCTCTCGAACTCAAAGTTAACTTCCGACAGGGACCTCCCGAAGTGCCCTTGAACTCAAAAATCAATCCTCAGACCCCCTCACGAACTGAAATCAAAATCTAATTTAATAATCTGAAAGTGTGGTCCCGAAGTGATCGTAAACGGACGGTATTATAAGAGTCGTGGTCCCAGCATCCAAACTACGTGCGCGTTATATTATTCACCTTGTCGCTGTTCATTGACTTCTCGGCCCTCTAGGACCAGTTCCACGGCCAATTTTCAGTTCTGGGTCCAAAGTACGGGTTTGCAAATTTTCACGCATTTTAACGAATCCTAAATTGCTGTTTGCGCTTTTAAAAGTTCGTCAAACTTTATCCCTTTTTTTTGACATTGTGTCCAAAATGTAGTCGAAAATGCAGGAAAGAGCCTTAGATGGCCGCTAAACGTTCTGATTTTTTGTGTACTGATTACCTATATGGTGCTACTTATATTTAAGACAATTCAAGCATGTTTTGGACAAGTATGCCCACAGAAACCAGCAAATTTCTCCATTTTAGAAATTGCACATCAACCTGCTTGAAAAGTTCAAGGGTTCCAGAATTGTCACAAGTCTTATCAAACTCTTGCTCCCCAAAATCCGAACTGAACTACTCTGAATTAAAATTAGCTCACTCACTCTCTCGCACTGCCACTCAAGGCTTGCACCGCACACATGTGCATGCGTGCAATAAAAAATGGGCGCAATGTGGACACGCAGGCAGGCTTGCACAACCACTCATGCAAAGGAGCATAGGTACGCGCACAGGCAAACACTTTTATTTTACACAGATATTCAAATGTGTTTTATTTTTGCACGTGCGCAGGCGAGGCCTGCGCTATCGCTGCCTGCCCCCTGCTCAGTGACCTAGGCCCAGAGGTGCAGACAGCAGGACCGCAGGTGGGGCAGAAAGCTGTATCTAGGGACAGCTACCTTGACTGCTTTGCGAGAAAAAGCACACGGCTGCACTGATTGACACACACACTCTCTTTTACACACCCACGCACTCACGCACACATATGCACACATGCTCGCACACACACATACACACATGCTTGCTCGCACACACACATACATACACACACATACACATACACACACACATACACACACATTCACACACATACAAATACATACATACACACACATACACACATGTGCACAACAGGACGAGCTGGTGGCTCAGCTGTTTCTGCCTGCTTGTCGTTACGTGCTCATAAGTACAGCAGGCGTGGTGGAACTAGAGAAGCGCAGGTGTGTGGTTGCGGGCGTTTGCTAAAAAGTGCTGGTTCTTTGGTGATGAGATTGAAAAAATGACTGCTGGTGCTATAATGCCAGTGTACAGCACTGAGCTTTGCATGCTGGCTCAGTCCATGGAACAGTGGATCAGTGTACAGCACTGAGCTTTGCATGCTGGCTCAGTCCGTGGTTGCGACCTGCAACCTCTCTCCCTCTCTCACCTATTGCCAACCTAATCGCCAAAAAGCACTGCTGGCTATCTGCCCCCAAAAACCATTCACTTTTGCTCCTCTCCACGACAGACTGACTTCGAGTTTTGCCGCCGTGCATGACCGTAACACACACAAACACACACCAACCAGATCACACACACACGCAACACACATGCATCCAGGCCGCTTGATGTGCTGGTGCGCATTTTAGAAGAGCACCACCCTGAGCGCATACGCCAGTTTTTTGAAGCGTATGGGGCACCAGAGGCTGCGGCTATGTGCATCGCCATTACCAGTGCCAGGCCTGGCACACACCCTGTGGTGAGCATGCATGATGGACTGCAGCGAGCATGCATGATGGACTGTGGTAGGCTTAATGGAAAGAGCAAAGCCCTGCTGTCCTGCTGCTTAATCTCTGTCATTTTGTGCGTTTGACCAAGGTCATACCATCACCAGCGACAGTCCCACCACTCCCTACAAGGGGACCAGCAAAACCGCACATTGGCAATTGCAAATAGAGGTCTTTTTGTATGTTGCGGAGATTTTTAATAAGAACTTGTCATACATGCACATACGCATGGCGCCAATCCCAATCCTAGCATAACGTGTCGTGCACGCATATGTAGATTAGCGTAACGTCTTAATGCACGCATGTGCAAGTTTATGGTTTGCAAAGCATTCACGGGTTGTGCATTTTGTAAGTACCGTACAAAAAGTATAACACCGCCCCCTATTCATTGTTTTTTGGTGGGGGCCGTGACGGGGCGGTGGTTTAATATACATTTATTTACAAAGGGGGCTGTTGCAGGGCAGTAGCGGAAATTAAAGTTTTTGAATGAGTGGTCAGGATGCCTTCCCAGCACTCCCTAACCCCCAGCCCCAGCTCCGCCTGCCCGAGCACCCCCATTCCCAGCCCCGCCTGCACTCGTCGGGAAGTACCAGCGGCATACGCTCCGTTTTTTTGAGCGGGGCAGTGCGGGGGTGCAAAGGGGGGTCGGCTGCAGTATACAAAGCTGGAAAGAAAATGATTACGGGAGGGCAGTTGCACATTTTTTCACCATAAGATGCTTTTTTTACAGTACAAAGGGGGGAGGTGGATCCATGGACGTTTGGTGTTTCTTGTGCTTGTAGAACACCCACCCCGATGAAGGGGGTATGGCCTCTTGTTGTGCTCAAGCCTTGTGAGCAGCATTGTGTATGCAGCGGCAATAAGGTAGTAGGTTTACCAGGAGTAGAAGCATCCATTATTAGTGCAACAAAACTGCCTTGCACCTAATCCATGCTTCTTACTTTTATGGCAATAAAAAGACTCGCAGGCTTGTAGGCTCAAACACGACACAATGTCACACACCGCACACAGTCGCTTGCACACACTCACAGCGTAACTGCCACACTCACACATCAGCATCCGCGCCCACACACCATGCAAACAATTATCAATCATGCAGGACGCGGTGCGTGAGGCCATTGCATCATTAGAGGAGCCAGCACTTGCGGGGGAGCCGCGCATGCCCGAGGATGCTCTGTTAGGGGGTATGGCTGGTGATGTGGGGGCAACCATCACTAGTAACGGGCAGCTGCGAGGAGGCGGGGGAGGGGTGGCAAGCGGGGGCGGCATCTACATGGGACAGTGAGTTTAATTAAAAGGAATGAAGAGGAGGAGGAGGAGCTTGAGAACTGTGCAGCCTTGCAGGTTATTGCTGCGCCATCTGTGGATTACTGCGTCATGATCAAATTACACCATCTCTACCACGAATTCTGTAATGGTAGCGCACACGCTCGTACACACACAAACATACCTGTGTGCAAACACACATACATGTATATACGCGCACACACACAAACATATACAGAAGCATGCACACACTCTTAAACACTTCCAAACACGGACGCACACACACACACATAAACGCATGCAGGGCTGTGAACCCCAACCCTGAACCTAATTGGTCCTCTGCACACCAAGGTCTGTGCCTGTATCTCGCTCGCCTCCTTGCCCCCGTGTGGGATGTGCGCATCACCACTACCACTACTTCATCCACCACATCATCCTCAACCAAGGCAGCACAGCGGCCAGGAGAGGCCAACGGGTCTAGGATGCTGTGTTGCCGCTTCTCAGCACGGACCATGGCGGTGCGTACGGACTTTTGTGCACAAGTGTGTATTTGTGTGTGTGCTTGCTTGTTGTGAAAGTATGCAGCTACAAACGGAGTCAGCAGCTTTTTTGCGAGAAGCTTGACCCTTTTTCCAGTCAATTTGCACGCAGCCGCTCATGCATTGAGCACCTGCGAAATGCCTTGATTGACGGACACCAGGTATCAGTGGCAAGATAGCATGACACAAATACTAATTTGCCTGTTTGCCCTCGCGCACACACACACACACACATGCACATATAGGCCCTGATTGAGCGCCTGCACTGCCTGGACTGTTTCCTTACTGACTTCATCAACCGTCGCCAGCAGCGTGGGTACAGCGCACGCTACAGCCCCAAGACAAGCACAGGGTCGGCATCTTTTGGGGGGGGCTATGCGCCAACTGCAGGAGGCCTGTTTGGGGCAGCATACCAGGTCAGTTGACGCAAACACAACCACGTGTGTACTCTTTCTCTATTTCTCTCTCTTCTCTCTCTCTCTCTCTCTCTCTCTCTCTCTCTCTCTCTCTCTCTCTCTCTCTCTCTCTCACACACACACACACACACACACACACACACACACACACTCAAACACACGCACATACAGGCACGCCCTGCAAACACACATGCAGACACACAGGCACACATACAAAGCACGCATATGGAGCAGGCATGCATTTATTAGTTCTTTGCTTGCCTAAAATGCTCTTCTCTCCCAAGATTCTGGGACGCACTAAATCACGTTTTTTCCAAAACGCTTGACTCCTTTTAGTTTTTGATTTTGCCCTCTGTATCCACACAGTTTGCAACAGTTTGCTCATTACTTGTGCTTATCCACACAATTTGGAACAGTTTGCAACCTGTATCCACACAGTTTGCAACCTTGCTTAGTACCCGTGCTTAAAACCCTTCTTCTCCAGGAGGACATGCAAAGTGGAGCCATGGTGGTGGCGCAGCAAGCAGCAAAGCGACAACGCCTCAACCATGCCGCACAGCTAGAGAATGAGCGTACCGGACGCACACGCGCACTGGCAGCTAAGGTGTGTACTAGCATATGTATGCGCATGTTAGTAATCGAAATTGTGGCAGGCACATGACTCTCTAACCCCTCTCCCTCTCTCTCTACTTCTCTCTCTCTCTCTCTCTTTCTCTCTCACTTTAACTGTTTACGTTAACTCACTTTTTTTTTTGCGCCTCCTGCTCACTCTTAACCCAAAATACTCTGACTCTACCTCTACCTCATAACACACACAGGCACGTGAGGCGCTTACCCTGTTGCAGCTGCTTGCCTCCAGCAACTTGGGACGCTTGGCTGCACGCATGGACGAGGGGGCAAGGCGCACACTGGCAAACATGGTGTGATCACCTGTATGCACATTCTTGCAATGTAGAACCCCTCATGTGCTTTTGCACGCCTCTTGTGACTGACTGCATGTATGGATTAAGCTGCAGGCAGAAGATTTGTTTGCATAATCTGAGCAGTGTCGTGCTTGCAATGGCTTTTATTTCTTACTTTCATACACACCTTGGGTTAGGGATGTACCCATTGGCATCCCCAAAAAGGCACGAGCAACAAGGTTTGCTAGCACTGGCGAATTGTTTTTACTCCCCCCCTTATTTCTGCCAAATAAATTACCATAAGGGGTAATCGAACAAGTCTCAGACATGCTACTTGTATATGTTAAAGAGCAATCACTCACAAACAACTTCACCAAATTGGATCCAGTATAACTTCAAACTGAAGATTACTTAAAAAGCTACCAGAGCATGTGCTCAGATTAAGTCGCTCTGTGTACAGATTGACAGGATAAAATGCACATTATGGGCACCTGCATCTTAAATAGGTGCTTTCTGTGTGAGATGGCATGTCTCGCCAGCCACTTGGTATTTTCACTTCATCTCTTTTGCTGTTATCTTATTTGTTGTAAGGACTCCAGAACACTAAATGACACTGAATGTTGGTGCAGTAGGTGACCGTTATGAAGATATGGCAGCAAAGAGTAGCGTCCACGCTGCAGCTTATGAGGCATGCGTGCCCAGATCTGCAAGTTTGTTCAAGCTCCAGTGCCTTAAATTCTACAATTCGGTTTGCAAAGGTCAAGAGTATCTTCTTTTGCATTCCAGTGAATGTCGTACAAGTTGTCAAACTGGCTAGAACAGCGTCCAGAGAGGAAGCACGTGGTCCACCTGGGGCTGGCAAAAATTAACATCACGTTAACGCTGCCCTCAATTGAATGAGATGGTATTAAGGCCTATTTCTCCACCGTACATACGTACTTACCCGTTTTTATGAACTTATCTGCTTCACCATCCAGAACTTGCGGGACTTGGTATACGACCCAGAGGGAGAGGCTGTCGCCGCAAAGCTCATCAGCGTGCTCATCACAGAGCAGCTGGACAATGCCGCGGCCGTTTCTGCCGCTGCAGGAGGGCCACCTGCACTGGGTGCGTGTTCATCAGTGTGTTTGCGTTTATGTGTGTGATTGGGAGGGGTGCAAAGGCCACACATACGTATGAATCAGGGTTGTTCAATTCGATTTATTGGGAGCAAGGGTTTGGTTAGGTTCGTGAAAGTTCTAGAACCCTCGAACTGTTCGAGCAGTTCAATGTGCAATTTTGAAAATGGAGGAGTTTGCTGGTTTCTGTGCTCATACTCGTCCAAAATATGCTTAAACTGTCTTAAATACATAGCATATTGTAGTTAATCAGTACACAAAAAATCAAACGTTTGACGGGCATCTAAGGCTCTTTCCTGCATTATTGACTACAATATCGGACCCAAAATTCAAAAAAAGGGGCATAACGTTCGAGAACTTTTAATAGCTCTCAAACGGCAATGTTAGGACTTGTTAAAATGCGTGAAAGTTTGCAAACTCGAGCTTCTGACCAAACCCCAAACTGAACAACCCTGGTATGAATGCACGTACTTATAGTTGCGTGTGTAGAGGTTGCGTGCTTGGTCAAGGGAGGGAAGTGCGTAAGTGTTTTTACACAAAGCGAATGAATGAAGCAGATGTTGAGTGTAGGAAACATATGGGGACAGGCATAACCAAGCAGCATGCTTCTGCCACTTGAGGCCATTCTTTGTGAAGCATGTGACCGTGCTGCTGGCAGCTGAAGGAGCCCCTGAGTAGAAAGTACAGAGCAACCGCCTGGCCAGCTGCGCGCAAGCTTGGCGTGCACTCGTTTAAGCACACACCCCTCATACACTCACGCATGCACACAAACACACACTTAGCATACTTAAAGACAGCACAAGAACAGATATGCTATCCACATTTGCAGGCGGCGCAGTGTCTGGCGTGGAGGAAGTCGCATCTATGCTTCAGAAAAATTGTCCCTCCTATTTCAAGGAGGACGACCGGGCATTCTACCAAGTAGGTTGCAAGTGTGGCACACAGGCACGCACACACGCCACACACATCCACACACAACAGTGTTCATTCCTGGAACCTGTTGTTCCAAGAGGTTTATGTATGATGTGATCTGGAGATCATCTCTTTTTTTCCAGCATATGCAGCAAACCTCAAACGCATCTTTCCCCATAAGGACGTTTGTAGACTTGCTTGCACCCATTAACTCTCACTCTCCCCAGTGAACCAACCAACCAAGTGACACAACCAACCACATGAACCAATCCCTCTCTACCTGTCCCTGACTCGGCAAATCATGTCCCTGACTCCACAAACCACACACAGGCATCTGCTAAGCTGAAAGCGGCAGAGGCGGCCCCTAACGCAAGTGCGCGTGCTGCGCTTGTGTCTGACGCGCTTGGCACTCTGTCGCGTGTACCCCTAGCATGCAACCTTGAGTACCTGGTCAGCCAGCTGGCTTACCTCCGCTGCTACGAGGTGGGTCTGATGTTTGGAAGAGCTCCAACATAATTTGGTTGAAGAGGTACGGCATTGATCACGAAAGTGTGACGATGTCAACAGCTTTGTTTGTAATAGAACAATTGTTAAATCTAGACAACTCATATGCAAGTAACAGGGAGTTAGGAGCAGTGAAATGGATCGTAGTGGCATTGGGAGCAGGCTTCTGTGGAGGGGCAGCAGCTGCTGCTGAATGAAAAGCTCCTGCAGAAGCCCCACAAAACGGGATTCCACCTGCGTGTGTGTATGTGTGCGCGCGAGCTCCTCACAAACACACATATTCATACACGTGTATGAATGTGCAAAATAATGCAGGGTATCGTGGAGGTGCCCCTGAAGGCAGCTGCTGCTGCTGACCCCATGGGCGCTGCCATGCGACCTGAAGCAGGGGCTGCTCAGGAGGAGGCTCAACAGAGACGGCGTGCAGCCTATCAGCACATCTTCTCGACCTTGCGCATGCTGGTGAGCCTACATGTACTTGTGAACTTGGCTGAGCTGCTGTTGCCTATTACACTCGCCTGTCACGCTTACACTCGCGTGATGCAAAACTAAGAAAGAACAAGGTTTGTCGCCCCCCAAGCTGTGCACCTCTAGGTGTACACGAGGTGCTTGAACGTGTGTGTGTTTTGTGTGTGCTCGTGCACGCAACAGGTCAGTGGAGAAGGCAACCCTGGTGCTGCTGCCGCAGCAGCAGGAGGAGGGCCTGAGGCAGGAAGGGGCCTCACACAACAAGAGCGTGCAGGCTTCAAGGCGGCGCTACTTAAGGTGTGTGTGTGGGTGGGTGGGTGTGTGTGGTGGATTCCCTTTTTGAGGCAGGAATTGGGTAAGAAACTTCACACATAAATAGCGTGCACGCCTGTAAATGACGCGGCTAAAGGTGTAGCTGTGTGCTTTTTAAAGGTAGGATTTTGGAACAAGGCACCGCAACAAAAACATGCAGACTCAGCAGTGTGGCTTAGGCACAAATGCTTATGATTTGTGATCCATGATGGTTCATCCACGCAATTGTTCAATCCTGTATTTCAAAGGTGTGTGTAAGTGTCACTGCCTCCTTGTCTAGCCAAGTAGCACCACAGGACTCCTTTCTCCAAGAGCCCAACATCTGACTGCATACACACACATATGCACACAAACACTCACACACAAAGATTGCTTAAAACATGTGTGTAGTAATGTGTGATTTTTCTCAAACGCCACCATCACCCACACACCCAATGTGATTTACACATCCATGTCCTTGTCTGCAAACGAGGCACTCTTTTGGGCTGCAAACTGCGCCTGTCTCACACCGTAGGGCATCTATACCTCTCTCCAAGTTATTTGCAACGTTCCCCCGAAACAACAATTTGGGGTGACGCCAATTGACTGCATGCCGTAGAATCGCATTCCAACCCCTTTGCTTGCCTGGTGGTGGGCCTGTGTGTGTGTGTGTGTGCCTGCTCAGGCCGCCTTTCGGTCTGACGACGTGTACTTCCTGGAGCGCCTGTACGATGTGATGGTGAGCATGGGAGACGCATCCACCCTTCTAGCCTCGGACGCCCCTCACTTGGAACGCTTCTTAGCCCAGGTGGGTGTTGTGTGAGTGTGTGTGCTGTTGTGCCTGAATCGATGTGTATCTATCTATTCATTTGCAGGTGTGTTCTCGTATCCAACCCTTTGTTATTTCTTGTTTGCAACCGGGCACCTGCCTTGATTGCTGCTATTGCTCTGAACGCCCCTCCTTTTTGGCGAATTTTCGTTTCTTGCCCACAGCCTCGACTAAAGTGTATCTTGTTCCCATCTCAGGAACTCATTCTGTTTCTTCTCACAACCGTAAGCCCCAGCAATGCATGCACGGCAATTTCTTCATTGTCACGTCTTCCTTGCCCTGCCTCACCGCTTCCTGTTGTAAATGCAACCACAGCACTCTGGGCTGGCAACTACGAGCTACGGCAGCAGCAGCAATCTGTCCAATGCTGCCCCTGTGGGACCGCTTACGCGGCACCAAGTAGTGCTGGCAGAGCTTCTGGCCAAGCTGCACATCAGCAAACACAGGTAACTGAGGTAATGGGCATGCAGGGACCAACGCAGGCCTCAATTGCAAGCACTTGTAACACACATACACACACATACTTGCACAAATACACACACACACAAACACGTGTGCACAAACCCACACACGCACACACACGTATGATTTGATGCGCTTCATCATCACTTTCCTGCTGATTTGTTGCAGGTTTCGTGAAGCAGCTTCTGTGTACGCGGCCCTTGCGTCGCGGCGCAGTGGGCCAGGAGAGAGCTGTGTGGGTTTGGAGGAGCGCGTGGCTGCATTGCAGGCGGCAGTGCTGCAGGTGGGTCCCTAAGAGTTGTAGGTAATCAATAATTCATGGCAGGCAAACCCACTGAAGGTGCAGGTGTGGAGGTGTGGGTGTATATTCCTGCGTCGGGAAGAAGGGATGTTCTGGCTGCAAGAAAATGCTAGTGCCTGCACTCATCTACGCTGCTAGGTTGGTGTTTTTGTTGAGCTGTCCTCTGCTTCAAACTCATAGAACCTCTATCGTGCGCTCATTTGTAATCTGCCAAAGACCCAGAGACACTGTTAGTATCATCGTATAGGTTCCAACCATCGTATCATTCGCACCTGGGCTTTCACACCTTTCTTTCATACCTGGGCTTTGCTCGCATGCAGGCCAAGAGTGTGGGCAACAGCGGCCTAGTTGATAAGCTTGAGGCAGACGCTCGTCTCATGAGCTACCAAGCCCAAGTGGCTCAGCGGTTGGAGGTGAGGGAAAGAGCCACTTGCTCACTAGGCTGAAGGAAATTCGTATGTTTTTTGGCGGCATGCCTTTTGGGATAACCTATATGTTGTTGGTGTACAACGCAACACTTCTGAAGCATTTGTGGACATTACTGCGGTGACAGAGCCCTGTAGATTTAAAAGATGTTCCATGTGCTATTGAGTGCATGCTCGCATTTCCTGTGTGGAGCATGCTTTTCTGTGCTGGTTTGGTTCCATGTGCGGGTATGACTTACGGATCTTGCGTGCAACTTGCAGCAACAGTTCACACACTTTCAAGATTTCTACTTAAGATCAGGCGCAAAAATTCAGGACCTGGTCTCTGCCATTGGCTTATGGCTTAGAAACTAGACAGCTGTCCATCCGTGTCTCCTGCCTGTACTCTACTACTCTGCCTAGTCAGTCCCCATTAACGCCCATTCCTGCTCAAACCAAACAGGCACGCCGTGCCTCGTTGCTTTCTGGGAATGAAGAGGAGGCCAGCGAACTGGGCAGGCAGGTGGCAGATCTGTCCCTTGGCCTTCGAGACGTGAGTGAGCTGTACAACGACTACACGCAACCGCACAAGGTGGGCATATTCTGGACTGAGTTTGGATGCTGTAGTGTATTTTTTTGGTTCGTCTGTGCAAAGACTACTTGCTTGGCCGCACAAGTCAGGAGGCTCAGCTGCACAAGTCAGGGTGAAAGAGGGAAAAAAGATAACGTTTTAGGTGCACATGACCATCAGGAACACAGGTACAACAACCTTGTTGTATAACAACACCTTTGCAAACGCACACACAAACACACACACACACACACAAACACACACACACATTCACACCTTCCTGCCTGGTGTCTTTGATGCAGATGTGGGACATCTGCCTGCAGCTCGTTGACTTTGCCGGCAGTGCTGTGGACGCCACGCTGGTGCGCCAGCTGTGGGACCACGCTCTGCTGGCAGCAGCGGACCACCCAGAAAGTAGGTGTAGGAAATGGAAGTATGGGGTGTTCGTAGTAGACACATGACATGAGTGGAGTAAGGTCCTCCACTCATAAGACATGTACCGTAGGGTACCGTGACCAATCCGAGGTTTAAAAAAATCAATTAATAAGCCCTAATGCAAGCAATGCGAGGGGGGCAACACATAATTAATCAACACAATGCGAGCCTATGCGAGGGCCTTCTGGCCCTAAGAGCTACACCTGCATGCGTATGCCCGCACGTGTGCACGCGTACGTTTGCGTGCGTGTACGTGCGTGTTTGTGTGCATGTGCGTATATGTGTGTGTGTGTGTGTGCGTGCATGCGTGCGCGTACGTGTGAGCGTGCGTTGTGTACGTGCGTGTGTGTACGGTTGTGTGCATACATGCGTGCATGCATTGTGTACTTGTGCATGCGTGCGCATGTGTGTGTGTGTGTGTGTGCACGCGCGCGTACGTGTGCATGCGCGTACGTGTGTGCATGCACGTAGGTGTGTGTGTATGTGTGTATGCATGCAGGTACGTGTACATGCATATGTGAAGGGAATGAATGCGCCCTTCCTCTTGGTCCTTCTCACCAATGGGCCAGCCTCCCAAGCTGTTTGTCCACCTTGGGGGCCTGAGGAGCGGCTTTGGGAGGCTTTCCCGGCCTGTCCCCGTTCATGCTTATAATCAATTAATCAATTACAATGCGAGCTTTGCAAGGTCCTTTTAATTTAGATATTTAATTTGCTCCCGACACACCGCGAGGGGTCAAAAAAGTTCGCGTAGCGCGGTGATTTAAGTACAGTACGGTATTCTCTCACTCTTCGCCTGCATACACATGTGCGTACCGTAGAGACTTGTGACCAATGCAAGGTTTGAGAAAACCCAATTAATAAACCCTAATGCGAGCCTATGCAAGGGGCAAACAATCTGATTATTTACCCCAATGCGGCCTATGCGAGGGCCTTTGGCCCTCTGAGCTGCACGTGCGTGCGTGCGAGCGCATATGTGTGTGTGCGCGTACGTGCGTGTGTGCGCGTGCATGTGTGTGTGCGTGCGCATACGTGTGTGCATGACCGTACGTGTGTGCATGCGGGTATGTGTACGTGCGTGCGCATGTGAAGGGATTGAAGGTGCCCTTCCTCTTGGTGTCCTTCCTTCCCAAGAGAGGGCCAGCCTCTCAAGCTGTTTGTCCACCCTGGGGGCCTTGAGGGGCGGCTTGGAGGCTGTCCCGGCCTGTCCCCGTTCATGCTTATATTTGATTATCTAACCCCAACGCAAGCTTCGCGAGGCCCTTGTAACTCAGCTAATTAAATGCTCCCGACACTCCGCGAGGGGGTCAGAAACGTTCGCGGTACGTGGTGATATACCGTCTCTGCGGTAAACAATAAACACACACACAAATACGTGTACACGTACTTGCACACAGGCGCCATCATGGCTGAGAGCACTGGCCTCCCATCCTCCTCCACCTCAGCACCCTTAGGCCAAGGCAGGGGGGCAGGCATGGCTGCGCGCATGACAGCTGTGGCTGCAGTGACGGAACGCTTGGGCTCTCAGTTCTTCCCTAATGAAGCAAGGTGGGCACAGACTGACATGATTGACGCGGTTGTCATCTTTGCTGCTCCTGAGCAAAACAACAATTGCGATGGAAACAGGGTGCAGGAGATGAGTCCTTCAGCACAAAGTGCCAAACCTTGCGTGTAACTTGTGCCTTGAGCCTCAGAAAATCCAAACAGCACACTGCCTTTCATCACTTGTTTGCCTTCCTATTTGTATGAGACCATCTTGTTAGCACCCTACGTGCCACCTGTGTTATTTGCACCCTACGTTAAAAGATGCCACTGTGATTCACACACACCACTGAGATTCGCACATTATTGTGATTTACACACTGTGATTCACACATTAGTATATGTTGCCCTCTCAGCCTCCTTTTCGTTACCTGTCGCTTTGTTGTTCTTATTTGCAGCTTCCCTGCCACGCATGTGGCCTTTAGAATGGAGCAGTTGGCAGCTGGGTTGTGGCCCTCTGCTCACCATGCTGCATCCTCTGCTGATAATGGGTGAGCGCTCAATCAGGGCATGCTGGGTGGTAGCAGCTAAGGAGTTATAAGCAGCGCATCTTCTGCGAGTGTGCTTGGACAATGGAACGTACCAAAATTCTTGAGAAAAGGTGTTTTCGTTACGTCCTTCACAGCTGTTAATAGCAAAGCATCGCCGTGCAACAGTTTAGGAGAGATTGCAAGCTTCTTCTCTAAAAGATTATCACCATTTTAGCTCCAACACACTTCCTTTGCAATACTTCTCTAATACTCCATCCCGCTGACTGCAATGTTTCTATTACTCACCTCATTCCCATGCATCATTTCCGTCCCTATTCGCCTGGTCCCCGCTTTTTGCCTGCAGATACGCCGGAGATGTGATGGCGCGCGCGATGCTGAGTGCATGCCACAATTCTTTGCCTGCGGCGCTGCGTGTGTATGAGATGCTGTTGGCCAGGCGTGCCCCTGGAGTGCCTGATGCAGAATTGTCTCAAGTGCGGCTCAGGGTGCGTTGCCTGCTTCGTTGTTGTTCCACGATCTCAAGTGAAATGCAACTCAGGATGTGTTGTGTACGTTGTTGGGCAGGCGTGGGAGTTTGTAGGGGTAGAAATTTCAGTGAGCCCGTAACTACCACATGACAAAGAATAGCTGCCTTGTGCACAGTTAAGTTCATGCCCCAAGCCACGTAAACAATTTGGGAATGCAAAACAGCAACCTTGATTTGCTGGTTGTATGTCCCAAACACAATGTGCAGGTCAGCCTGCTGCGCTCCCTCGCCCACCTGTGCCGTGCTGCCCAAGCAGAGGTGGTATCTGCGCGCGTGTCTCCTGGCCTGATGGGGCTGCCTGCTGCAGACGGGCTGACAAATGCACGAGGAGGCCCTCAGGCAATGGTCACGCTCGCACAGCGAGAAGCGGGTGCTCTAGCGGACGCGTGCGAGAGGTAAGTTTGTTGTCTGTGCTGACCACTCGTTGTTTGTGCTGCAGCTTTGCTTTGTTCTAAGTTAGTAGCGAGCTAGAATGCGCACACTTTCATCATAAAAGGGCTTCCCGTTTTTTGGCATTTCAGACCCAATAGATAACGGCCCTCTGTATGTGTTGTTTTTTTAGCCTGTATATCAGGGTTTTGTGCTTCATCACAGCTTCTAATGCTCAGCATCATCTAAAGGTTTTGTCGCACTGGTGCAAAATGGTGACTGTATCTGTGATGCGTGGACAAATGATTTGTTTAAGTATGGATGTTTTCATTTTACAAAGAACACCGACAAGTGCTCAGGCAGAGAAGGCTTCTGGCTCGCAGTCCTGACAAGCACTGCGTAAGTATTAGTACTCTCCGTCTCTGAGGTCTGATGGTGCTATGCCGGTTGATTTTTAAGTGTATACCGTTCTGTGTGCAGGTTCGCCTTGGAAGCACGGCGGCTCGGCGACGCTGAGGCAGAGGAATTAGCTATTACTTTTGACTCGGTCAAGGCCGCTGCACGATAGGGACATGAATGAGATTTATATCTTCCATTTCGGACCTAAGTAATCGATGGCTGGCTTGTCGCAGCAGGGGTTTCTTTTTATTTATTCCACACAACAGCGTAGATCAATCTCGAGCGAGGCGTCCACGGCGTTTTAGAACCGGTCAAGTTTGAAGGTTTTGAATTTCCTCGACAGGTTGATCGCTGATGGCTTACGTAATATATTTCAAATTATAGTTTCATCAATATTGCAGCAAGATGCTCGCATGAGCAGACAAGAGGTATCCTGGTGCCATGAGTTGTCTCAACTTGTAAAGTCTAATGTCATCACGGGCTTTGCTCTGCTAACTACTAGTGGGGTGGCAGCTCCCTGCATTGGGAAAGAACTGCAGAAAGAGCTGTCGCTCGGAGAACAGGTCAGCAAGAGAGAACGCACACAAACACACACGCGCGCACACACACCTGCACACAAACACACATGCGCGCACACACACGTGCACACACACATGCACACGCACACACACACACACACACACACACACACACACACACACACAAACACACACGCACACACACGCACACACACACACACACACACACACACACACACACACACAACACACAAATTCAGAAACATACCACACATACACGCACACACACACAAACACACACACACACGCACACACACAACACACAAACTCAGAATCACACCATGCATACACGCACACACACACACACACACACGTTCATACATGCACACACACACATACACACACACACACACACACACACACACACACACACACACACAAGCACAC
>Ga0307947_1000853_pt1 | contig 23007 bp, 31 predicted proteins | sample OrgLakmetagen232_FD_201840 | JGI IMG/M metagenome (GOLD analysis project Ga0307947, IMG submission 201840) | Saline water microbial communities from Organic Lake, Antarctica - #232 | ecosystem: Environmental > Aquatic > Non-marine Saline and Alkaline > Saline | place: Antarctica: Organic Lake...
CTTGCGAGCGTGTGCTTTGTAGCACCAATATGTGTGCGCTTTAGCACCAAGCCATGCCAGGCACGCACTGATGCATTCAAATATCTGTTCTGCTGCCATCTCCAATGAACTTGGATTCCTGTTTTGGCTGGCAATGGCCTTTTTGTTTTTGCCGTCAGCTTGAAGTTTGGAGTGTACAAGATGGTGTTTGCTTAGATACGTAGTTCAGCAATTGATACGTAACCAAGCAGCGTAACCAAGCACTCATTCCATGAGATTGAGTGTAATCCTCAATTTCAAATTACAGGTGGCGTTGGCCGCTTTGAATTTTGAGTTAATAAGACTGTTGCTGCTTAGATGCATCGTAACCAAGCACTCATTTCATGAGAATGAGTGTAATCCTTATTTTCAAATTACAGGCGGCGTTGGCCGCTTTGAATTTTGAGTTAATAAGACTGTTGCTGCTTAGATGCATCGTAACCAAGCACTCATTTCATGAGAATGAGTGTAATCCTTATTTTCAAATTACAGGCGGCGTTGGCCGCTTTGGATTTTGAGTTAATCAGACTGCTGCTGCTTAGATGCATCGTAACCAAGCACTCATAACATAACATTAGAATGAGTGTAATCCTTGATTTCAATACAGGCGGCGTTGGCTGGGGATGCTGAGCGGCTTCAGGTCTTGCTCGACGGTATTGTTGGAAGTGACAATGAGGATGGAGGGGCAAGCATGGTGCCTGCTGGCCCACAATTTGCTGCAGAAGGCAGCAAGGATACAGAGAGCCCCAATGGGCCGATGGGGCATGGCAACAAGCAGAAGGGAGGAGGGGATCCTTCGGGGCGTCATAACCCTGCCCAGGCCTTGTACAACTTTTTACATGCCCCTTGCCCTCTTTCCGGTTGATGTGCATGACAGTGTTCAACGATCTCTGCCCTTTTTGCTTCTACTCAGACACCCAAAATGTGCACAGCATGAGTCGGAAGGTACAGCATGTAGGTAGATGATGGCAGTCAGCAAATCTTGAGCACCCAAGATGATTTGTTTGTAATGTCTTAAAAAGGTACCAGTACTGAAGCTACTGTATTTCTGGCTGAGCAGTCTTTGCTGTCTGGAGCGTGTCTTCTAGACACAGTGTGTGATGATCTAGCTATGCATGGTTTCCGCCAGCTAGTTTCCCCTGGTACCAGGCGTTACCAAAAATTACCAAAACCAACTCAAATAAATAGTAACTGCAACCCAGACGTTGCATCGTGCAAAGCTGCACACATGCCTGACGCAATTGACTAGCATGAGGTTGGCAAGGTTTGCAAAAAAAGGCCTTCAGTCGAGAAGTGCAACTGCTAGCCTGCTCATGAAACGCAATTATTTCATGGAGGGATAAATAAAGATTGCTATTATTCTGGCTTAAGAAAGTAAAAACACATCGTGAGCACCTGTTGGGGGAAACAGAGATGCGTATTTCCTGCGGAGAGAAATCATGTGGGGATTGACACAATGGAAAAGGACATGTTGCTCATCTTTACATCAACAGTATCACATAGGACATAGGTGGGGGAATTAATTTGATTCCATGTGCTGTCTCAAAACGCAGGGTGTGGACACGAAGTCTGAAACGAGCAAAGGCAAACTGGGCTCAGCAATTCTTACAATGGATGCTTGTAACAGTGAAAAGTTATTTGACCTTAACATTGAACCCCCTGATGATAACGAAAGAAACATTCCTGATTGGGTTTTCCCAACACAACAAAACCTTCCAACCAGACATCAAAGCCGTCCAGATGGCGTGTTAGTTATGCCCATTGAAGGAAGAGGCAGGCATTTGGATCCCAAACAGACCCCTCCAAAATACAGAGACATGCATCTTGTAGAATTCAAACTCTGCTCAGACGTAAACCCGCAACAGACATTAGAAAAAGCGCACAACCAGCATCAACCCCTTATCCAGCGTCTACGAGCAAGGAGCCTCCGAGGCATCTCTCGAAACAACCAAGTCACACTTCATGTTATACTTCTTTGAGTCGGGGGCACAATCTACAATCAGTACACCATAACTCCTTTACTAAACTTAGGCGTTCCCACGCACAAAGTGCACCAACTAGTTACTAAACTGCACTGCCATGCAATGAAAAGCTTAAACAAGATCACAAAAACAAGACACAAAATACACTTTAACAACAGTAACAGTGATAATGGTGGATCTGATGGGGGGGTTACTGGTAGAGCGGCTGGCTTCAGGAGGGCTAGGCGCAGAACGGAATGCATGGCTGACGACCTGCTGGATCCTCATTCGTCTCTGTTGTTTCCCTTCTTTCTCGTTTCTGGTGGGGCTCTGGCTAGTGTGAGCACTAATAGTTGAGAGCCTTTCCTTAATGCACGCTGGTGACTTCCAACGTAGACTTTTTTTTTTACTTTTTCGAGCTGTATAGCGAATAAACCCTAAAATTCTAAATCTCACTGATTCTTCCCAAAATCTTACCAAATCCCATACAAACTTTTGGGTGATGACGTCTGAAAAACGCTGTAAAAATGTATGTCCACTGATAAAGAGTCAAATAACACTGTTTCAATTGAACGAGTCCTTAATTCTGTTGTGCTTTGGAAGACAAAAACGGCAAGTGCTTGCTAATTTGCTTTGTCTGATTTCAGTTTCGCTCTTTTTACATGAATTTACTTTCGTAGCCAGGCAAGTGCTGATTCAGACTCTCAGACTCGGAGTTCGCTTAGGCAGCAGCAGGGCCCGCAGCAAAAGAGTGATAAACCAGTCCATGTTTGATATCCCAGCCCCCCTCGTTGTGCACGTGCTGGCTCCTCACACATGAGTTAATGTATAATAATATTTGCCTCCCTCATTCTTGATTATATCCTCGGTGTGACAGTCCATGTTTTTTATTATAATGTGCCCACAGATGATACTCGAGTATATCTCCCCCCTCGCTCTTTGATTTCATGCGGTCGGTTGGTCCTGGCAGATGCTTGATTGTTTACTGATTTTATTCAGTGCTGCAATGCGTTGTTCCTTTATTCCCTTTCCAAAGTTTTTTTGTAGGTGCTACTAGTCTGTAGGTGCTACAAGTCTACTCTCCACATCATCCTTCTGGATGTGGCGGTACCATCTACAACACTCAAACTCTGAAGCCTTTCAAGGAACTGGGTCTCGATTCTCAGAGAGTTAAGAAGCTTGCCTGCAAGCTCCATGTGCACTCCGTGAACTTTGCTGCTAAACTTGTCCATACCAGACGTGCCCTTTCCAGTACTATTATCAACTCTCATCAGGAGCCGATTTCAAACCAAGCCTGCAACCCTCCTGATCCCCATTGATTTTTCGTTTCCTTTTTGCGGTGGAGGAGCTTTACGTTACTCGGTACCAAAGTGGCTCCTTTTTCTTAATTAACGTGGGGAGTGGTTTCACTGCCTGTGTAGTCTTTTCTTTTTCTTTTCCTACTAGTCTGGTGCTACAACAATATTATCACAGTTTTTACACGTTTTACATACGCAGCCTAGCAGTCGCACGTTTCGACTGATGGCTTTATCTGTAACTCTGTATGCCCACTGCATGCTCGAACAAAGACACAAGAGACCTAAGCGTCAATGAGAAAACACCGCGAAGTCCTTCCTACTCCGTGCAGCACAGCACGTACCCTGCGTCCGTGTCCTGCCAGCCCCCCCGTGAAGGTGTGTTTAACGTCTTCCCTCCCCCTTCGCATGAGAAGGAGGCTGTCACGACAAATCATGGGCATCAGCCTAAGCGTGGACTTCAAGTATGGGCCACATTCCCCGCATCAACATGAAAGAGTTATGGAAACTGAGTGCTTAATAAAAGTGTGATGAACACCTCTCTTAATTAAGCTGCCTTATCGGCTCAAGCCACACATCGAGTTGATGATGGATGTGTCTGGGAGGAAGAGCAATTCTGTTTCAAACGATTTCCTCTTTTGTAAACCTTTGTACGGTGGTTACTGTTGCTCACATCATGAATCCATGGCCAAGGGGAAATCAGAACATGTGTCCTTGCCACTGATTTGGCATGACAAATTGGCCAATCATAGAAGACAGATCATGCCGGCTGAAAGATGACCCCCAAACAACCAGTGCAATGAAACTTTTTCTTAATGCCAAGTCCGAGTAGGGAAAAAAAGAAAACCACAACGGAAAAGGAAGCTGTCGGACTGTTTTGTGCTAGCCGGTATGGTTGCTACGTTAATCAAGGATGAAACGCAAATAAATACAGCAGAACCTGAGTGTACTGGTGGTGGCGATTAATTCTGTCTATTTTATTGCTGCTTCATGGACATGGATAACGCAAACGTGCGTGCCACCAGCTCTGTCTGAGCTTTGATGAGGCGGTACGCAGCTGAGTTCAGGGGCAGCTCCTTGTCCTGTAAGGAAAAGCGCGTGCAAGCGTGCAAGTTGACAATAAGTTGCCTGCCACATCCCATTGGCGCCAACGTTAAGTTAGTTGGCGTGTTAAGTCTTGCACTTTGCTGTGACGGTGCTTCGATCTGGCATATGAGCCATAATAAGGCTAGGCGTGTAGATAGGTAAGGGAGGGGCGGCTCCTTGTCTCATGAGGGGAAATGCGCAGTAGTTGCTGAGTATATGTTTCTGCTTCAGGGCAGGAAAAAGGCTAGACGTGCGGGGAGGTAAGGGGAGGAGAAAGTGGGTGGACGCACAGAGCTGTGATGGAATAGCAACAAACTGGCATTAAGGGCTTTCTGTAAGTAAATGCGGAATTTCAAGTGCTGGGGCAAGGTAAGGTTGTATTGCTATATATGCCTCTGGGGGGCATCTGAGCGGAAGCTTGGAAAAAGTGCTGGGGTAAGGCGAGTCGTCGCACGTGAAAGAGGTAAGTGAGTGATGCAGAATAACGCCAAAATAATGAGAGGGGGCAATGTGGATACACATTTTTGTAAGGCTGTAAGGTATGTGGCTACACATTTTTGTAATGCTGCAAGGTATGTGGCTACAAACTTGTGTAAGGCTGTAAGGTATGTGACTACACACTTTTGTAAGGCTGTAATGTATGTGGCTACACACTGTTGTAAGGCTGTAAGGTATGTGGCTACACACTTTTGTAAGGCTGAAGGCTGAATAAGGTATGGAGTGAGACATTAAGTAGACATTGGAGTGAGACATTAGGTATGGAGTGAAGGCTGAATAAGGTATGGAGTGAGACATTAGGAACAAAGAACCGGTAAATGAAACTGGAGTCGTGATGAGATAACTGTACACAGACTAATTTGTACCTTTGCCAGTTTGGTTGCAACCGATACTTGTGTGTGTATGTGTGTGTATGTATGCTTGGTGTTGTTTAAGTTCTGCTGCATGTGCAGGCGTGTGTGCACACGTGTGTGTGGACTTTCGTATGCTTTACGTGCAATATGCATGTCTGCACCATGCGTACACGGTTGCACATTAATGAACGTGATAGATACAAACCGCAGAGGCCTCATCACACACATTACTCATTTCCATTCGCATCACGCGTTTCTCTCATCACACATCTCTCATCACTCATTCTCTCACCACTCATTCTCTCATCACTCATTCTCTCATCGCACGCGTTACTCACCTCCATTCGCATCACGCGTTTCTCTCGTCACACATCTCTCATCACACATCTCTCATCACTCATTCTCTCACAACTCATTCTCTCATCACTCATTCTCTCATCACACGCGTTACTCACCTCCATTCGCATCACGCGTTTCTCTCGTCACACATCTCTCATCACTCATTCTCTCATCACTCATTCTCTCATCGCTCATTCTCTCATCACACACGTTCCTCACCTCCATTCGCATCACGCATTTCTCTCATCACACATCTCTCATCACTCATTCTCTCATCACACACGTTCCTCACCTCCATTCGCATCAACGAGTCTGGAAGTTGTTTGCCACCTAACGTGCCTTCTGTCAAATACTGCAAGGCAGCTGCCTGGCGCTCCTGCGTGTGTGTGTATATGTGTGTGTGTGTGTGTGTGTGTGTGTGTGTGTGTGTGTTTGCAAATGCGTACCTGTGAAATTGTGTTTGTGAGGCTATGCTTGTGCATGCATGATTGCCCCCTAATCAGACTGCTTGCACACCTCGTCTAACAAGCGAGCCACCGATGCGTCAGACCGAAGGCGTGCAATGAACGGGTCCTCTTCAACCTCTTGCAACGAAGCATTCCCTGGCAGCGAGCTAGCGGAATCCCTGTTACTTTCACTGCCTTGGATAGCAGCCTCCAGGTTACTCCGGTGCTGCTCCTCACACTGTATGAGTGCATTCTGCGCAGGAGGGAGCACACGTAGAAATGGATTGAGAAAGGCTATAGGCCACACCAGCGTAACCAGCGCTGCTGTCGTTGTTGCCAGAGCTTTGAATGGCAGCCTCCATGTGACCCTGTCAGATTTAGTTTCAATTTTCGACACTGGTTGATTTTGTTTCACCAGCCAATTGCCATCAGCCAGAGTCTCGGGCTGTAGGCCATCCTTGTAATCCTTGTAACCACGTGACTCTGGTGCTCCTCGAAAAAGAAAAAAAGATAGGTAACTACACAGGCAGTGAAAACCAGTCCCCACATAAATTAAAGAAAAGGAGCCACTTTGGTACCGAGTACCGTAAAGCTCCTCCGCCGCAAAAAGGAAAGGAAAAGCAATGGGGATCAAGAGGGTTGCAGGCTTGGCCTGAAACCGGCTCCTGATGCGAGTTGATAACAGAACTGGAAAAGGCACGTCTGGTATGGACAAGTGCTCCCGTCATGTGTGGGGAACAAGCGGTTTTTTTTGCAGGAGGAAGGAGCGTAATCTGCGCTGCTGTCAATATTGTAGACAATGCTTGACTGGCCAGCACGTAGCTCCTGTGCTTTGCTTTAACCTGTACGCGCGCGTTCGGCACAGAAAGAAGCGTACAGAGCCAGGCTGTGACAGCGTATTCATCGGGGTCTAGCAGTCGCACTACTTGACTGAAGGCCTTTTTTGCATACCTTGTAAACCTTATACAACAGCGTGTTCATTGCCGCTGCCATTGCGGCCACTGCATATTACTGACCTCCACATGTCCCTGTGCTCTTCACATAAGTAGGGTCGGCCAGAACCATATATACATACGGTGTATATACGGTATTTTTGGCTTGGAAATTACCAAATATACAGTGTATATATACGTATATATACGGTTCTGGCCATCCCTACACACAAGTGTATGGACAAACGAGCGCCGGAGGAAGAGCTTTTGACAGGATTTAAACTTTTACTTCTGATGAGAGGTCTAACTCAGGTGATTTATAGCCAAAGATTACAAGGAAATTATAAAAAATCCCCAGGCACACACTACAGCAGGAAGCCAATTCAGCAGATAAATATAGGACGCTGCTCATGCTACGACATGTGCTAATGAAATTCCCATCCAACCCACCACCACCCTCTCCTCAAGCTCCCTGACCTAGCCCACCACCTCCGTCTCCACAGCCATAATAATATATCACAGACATAGTAATAGATCAAAGCCATAATAATAGATCACAGAACAGGCTGTGCACTCGCTGCTTAAGCTATTTATAGATCACATAACAGGCTGTGCACTTGCTGCTCACCTAATCACAGAACATCATAGATCACAGAACAGGCTGTGCACTCGCTGCTTACCTGATCACAGAACATCATAGATCACAGAACAGGCTGTGCACCCGCTGCTCGATGATCACAGAACATCATAGATAACAGAACAGGTTGTGCACTCGCTGCTCGATGATCACAGAACATCATAGATCACAGAACAGGTTGTGCACTCGCTGCTTACCTGATCACAGAACATCATAGATCACAGAACAGGCTGTGCACTCGCTGCTCACCTGATCCCAGAACATCATAGATCACAGAACAGGCTTCGCACCCGCTGCTTCACGAGAGAATAGGAACTGGCTGCTGCACACACTTGACCCAAACTTTTTCCTTAATAGGTATAAGGGTGATCCATAAATCGGAAGTGGCTGCTGCACACACTTGACCCAAACTGTTTCCTTAATAGGTATAAGGGTGATGCATAAATCGGAAGTGGCTGCGGCCCACACTTGAACCATACTGTTTCCTTAATACGTATTAAGGGTGATGCATAAATCGGAAGTGGCTGCGGCCCACACTTGAACCATACTGTTTCCTTAATACGTATTAAGGGTGATCCGTGTGATCATCATATTCTTAATGTCCGCACACATTTAGCAAGGTAAGTGCAGTGCACGCACGGAGCGAAAGGGAAGCGCACCTCACAACTGATGTAAATTTAGAGCAACTATGCAGGAAATATTTAAGACAGAAGCGCTCAACTCTTGATAAAATTATTCTAACTTAAGGCTGAAATCTTGTGAGTACAACTTCACAGTTCTTAACTTTCCGTGCTGCTCCTAAGAGTACTGCGAGTAAACAATCAATTATTTGGGCGTCTTGCAATATGAAATATGGGAAAATAGTTTTAGAATGGTTTCAAAATACTTCAAGAAGCCAAGTTTTGGGTTGGAATCCCTGCTGATGCACTTTGGAAAATCACCCCGTTTCAATTGTGGGCGTCCAAAGGGATTGTGAAACCCCTTATGGATGCAGGTTTAAGAGAGCAGACCACACAGAAATGCCAAAGATACAATCAAGCATTTTACGTAATGTTGTTGGCAAGGAACTGCTGAGTTCAGTGTGAAACACATGAACTCCAGTTCTTGTAGTGCAGCAAAAGTGATATGTCACGTTATCGCTCTTGCTTTATATCTGTGTTTCTCTGTTGTTTCTCCATCTTTTTAATTCCTCGGTCCTCAAAACTTGCTCTAAACTTAAGCTTAGTTTAACTTTGCCCTCATTTTCGTTTGTCTTGTCTTAGAGCAAGGTGCTGGTATTTCAACACACCCAGCGCAATTAGGGAAGGAGCACTTAACAAATGCCAGCGCCAAAGAGCAATGCAGCAAAAGCATCAAACAAGAATAATAAAAGCATCAATCAAGAGCAATCAAGAATGAGCAAAGCATCAATCAAGCGCAAAGCAGCAAACGCATCAACAAACACCATTCCAGGGCCCACGGCCTGCATGGCATTATCCTTGCCATCAGTTGCATATTGCGAGCATAGTGGGTGAATAAGTAAAGTACGCACCTCGACAAACTTGTCCAAGCCTATAGCTTGCATGGGGTCACTCCCAGCCCACGCCCACCCTTCTCTGGGGTTGGAAAACACGGCACCCATACGCGCAAGCACCATGTATACTGTGCTTAACCACCTGGAAACAATTTGAGGAAGCATTGTTTCTTATCCGCACAATTCAAGACAGGAAGGAGTAGTGGAATTGGAAAACACGGCACCCGTACGTGCAAGCACCATGTAAAACTTGCGCAAGCGTATGGAAACAATTCGAGGAAGCATTGTTTCTAGTCCGCACAATTTTAAGACAGGAAGGAGAAGTGGAATTGGAAAACACGGCACCCATACGCGTGAGCACCATGTAAAACTTGCGCAAGCGTATGGATACACATTGAGACGAGGAATTGCTGTCAGCACAGTGTTAGGCATAAAGAAGAGGGGTTGAAAGTTGAAAAGCTCCCGTACAAGGAAGCATCATGTAAAGCATGGTCACCCTGTAATCTTGAGCGTGCAGCGTAATATGAGCAACAGAACATTAAACATCCAGTTATATATAGCTGTGGGCGAAAGAAGTAGGGCAGAATCTGCAGCTTGACCGACTAACTCATCATTCAGGAATCACCGGGGAAAGACACATGCGTACGCACACACAAATTCATACACACATGCGCACGCACATACACGTTTAAAAGCGTGCTCCCAACGCGCTCTCCAAATCGTTTACCTCCACTCACACAAAAAACAGCTCCTTGTTGACTTCTGCGGCCCGACCACCTGCAGCAGCGTTGGAACCCACCAGGCAAACAGCAACGAAAAATACACAAATTCCACCAACGTGAACTCTCGCGTGCTCCACACACCAGCAACATCCACTCACACGACAAACAGCTCCCGATTGACTTCTGCAGCCCAGCCACCTGCAGCAGCGTTGCAGGTCACCAGCCCTCCGCTTTGAACAAAGTCTTTCTCTCGCAACCAGTCCATGACTTCCGGCGCAGACCAGCCTTCGCTGTACGCCTGTGTATTCATGATTTCATCATGTGGAAAACATGAAGTTACAGATATCTCCTGCAGCCAGTCAGTCCATGACTTCCGGCGCAGACCAGCCTTCGCTGCATGCCTGCGCATACATTATTTCATCATGTGAAAAGCACGAAGCTTTAGATCTCTCCTGCAGCCAGTCAGCCCATAATGTCGTGTGCAGGCCAGCCCTTGCTGTATTCCTATGTATAAATGATTATATTGTGTGGAAAGCATGAAGTTCTAGATCTCTCCTACAGCCAGTCAGTCCATGACTTCCAGCGCAGACCAGCCTTCGCTGTATGCCTGCGTATACATTATTTTTATCATGTGGAAAGCATGAAGGTGGAAAGCATGAAGTTTTAGATCTCTCGTGCTGCCAATGAGTCCATGACTTCTGGCGCAGACCAGCCCTTGCTGTATGCCTGCGTATACATTATTTTTATCATCTGAAAAGCATGAAATTCACAGCATCCGATGAAAATTATTGCCCTGCTGTTCGCCTGTGTGGTAAAGGGCAAGAGAAAAAGGCGGAGATTATTGTTGAGAACTGAGGGTAAATAGAAAACTTTAAAAATTTGTGATGCGACAGTCCATTGACTTTGTTCTGCGGCTGCATTGGAGGAAAAAGGAACCATAGCTGCGTCAGAGACACAGCTGTTGTCAAGCATACACGTTCGCCGTTTGTTCACACCATTGCAATCAGCAGTACCAGCAGGTAACGGCGTCTTTTACTGTGAGGAGCATACAATACTTGTGCATTCTCTGTACAAGCCTGTTGTTGACACCAGGGACGTAATTTAATCTCAAGTTAGGGAGAGCACTATGCCAGCAGCAGAAGCCAGTAATTCAGCCAGCAGCAAGGATGTAATGTGATTTTAAGTTAGGGAGAGAAATAAGCCAGCAGCAGGAGCCAGTAATTAGCCAACAGCAGGGATGTAATGTGGTTCTATATTAGGGAGAATACTAAACCAGCAGCAGGAGCCAGTAATGCAGCCAGCAGCAGGGATGTAATGTGATTCTAAGTTAGGAGATTACTAGACAAGCAGCAGGAGCCAGTAATTCAGCCAGCAGCAGGCATGTAATGAGATTCTAAGCTAGGAGAATACTAAGCCAGCAGCAGGAGCCAGTAATGCAGCCAGCAGCAGGGATGTCATGTGATTTTAAGTTAGGGAGAGCACTATGCCAGCAGCAGGAGTAAGCAGTCAGCACTTTAGAGCCAGCAGCAGGACATATGTGTAACTCCCACAATCTTGGCACTGAAGAAAGGTGGATGCAAGCACAGCATCCTTGACAGTATGAACACGGCACATTGTTAGGCTTGGCCTGAATCATATATACGGTGTACCTATTTTCGGCATTTTTGGCAGGGGAATCACCAAACATACGGTCATATACGATGTATATAGACGGTTCTGGCCGACCCTAGCCTTAACGTTGTGCATTAATTATTAAGCATGCGTGTAGTGACCGAATACCCGCTTAAAAAATCACCAGGCAAACACCCTCAGTAATTCTGCCACGGTATCTCATGCATGCGTGCAGTTGACTGAACACCTTGACGAAACTTACCAGGCAAACAACCTCTACAAATTTGGCGCTGGAGTAGGGTGAGCCCAGTACAGCGCCCATGAAGGCAACTAGGAGTCGCAAAGCCAGAGGACGGGCAGACTTTGGATCTGTGTGTGTATTTTGGTCTGTGTGTGTGTGTGTGTGTGTGAGTGTGTGTGTGTGCGCGCAAGTATGTGAGGTTAGGTGCGTGCATGCATGCGTTCGTGCATGTGTGTGTGAGTGCGTACGTGTGTGCGTCTTTGTGCATTTTGTATTGCAATCATGAGCGCTCAATGAAGCATGCATACATACGTGGGTGTGCGCGTAAGTGCGCGTGTGTACGTTTGCAGCATGAAGTGCACATAATTAAAACAGTATCCTTACCATGCATCAGGGGCTGAATCTGGGCCCTGCATGCAATTCTGCTGATCCTTATCAATGCATTCCTCTTGCTCATCCTTATCCATGCATCCCTCTTGCTGATCCTTATCAATGCATTCTGCTGATTCTTATCAATTTTGCTGATCCTTATCAATGCATTCCTCTTGCGTTGGGTATAACTGTCAGCCTTATCAATGCATTCCTCTTGCGTTGGTTATAATTGTCAGCCTTGTCAATGCATTCTTCTTGCGTTGGTTATAATTGTCAGCCTTGTCAATGCATTCCTCTTGCGTTGGTTATAACTGTCAGCCTTATCAATGCATTCCTCTTGCGTTGGTTATGACTGTCAGTCTTATCATTGCATTGGTTATGACTGTCTTGCGTTGGTTATAACTGTCAGCCTTATCAATGCATTCCTCTTGCGTTGGTTATAAATGTCAGCCTTATCAATGCATTCCTCTTGCGTTGGTTATAGCTGTCAGCCTTATCAATGCATTCCTCTTGCGTTGGTTATAGCTGTCAGCCTTGTCAATGCATTCCTTTTGTGTCAAGTATGACTGTCAGTGTCCTAGGTATCTTTATGGCTCTCTAGGTTTTTCACTGCCTGAGTAGCCTTCTAGTTGAATGTGCCAGGCTCGTCCGTGAGCGATATCCTCTCAGCTCAACGCACCAGACTCGTCCATGCACAATAAGCTCTCAGCTCAACGCATCAGACTCGTCAATGAACCATAAACTCTTAGCTCAACCCACCAGGCTCGTCCGTGAGCGCTACCCTCTCAGCTCAACGCACCAGACTCGTCCATGCACAATAAGCTCTCAGCTCAACGCATCAGACTCGTCAATGAACGATAAACTCTTTGCTCAACCCACCAGGCTTGTCAATGAACGATAAGCTCTTCGCTCAACTTACCAGGATCGTCCGTGACCAATAACCTTGTAGCTAACACACCAGGTGCTTCCTTGCTGTCCATGCTGCCTGTAATGATTTTCACTGCCTATGTAGCTCTCCTTGAAACCTTCTAGTTCAACGTACCAGGCTCGTCTGTGAGCGATTTCCTCGTAACTTAACGCACGCTGCTCATGTTGCCTGAGATTGTTTCCACTGCCTGCGTAGATTTCCTCAGAACCTTCTAGTTCAATGCACCAGGCTCGTCCTGGAATCAACTCTTAGCTTAACGATAACCTCTTAGCTTAACGCACCAGGCTCGTCCATGCTGCCCGAAATGCTGCTGAAACTTAACAAGTAATCGAAAGGCGCTACGGCATCGGCCAAGGATAGGTCAGACTCATCCACACTGGCAGCCGACGAATCAAAGCCCTGAGCAAACAGGGTTAGAACAAACGGGCAATCTAAGTGATACAAGGTTTGAACAGGCAATACATGCCAGCATCGTCCAAACTGGCGGCTGACGAAAACAAAGCCCTACACAAACAGGGTTGGAGCGATCAGGTAATTCAAGCCTGTACGGGACATAAGGCAACCGAAGCCTGTATGGGCCACAGAGTAATTCAAGTCTGTATGGGCCATAGAGTAGTCCAAGCCTGTATGGGCCATAAAGCAGTCTAAGTCTGTGTGGGCCATAGAGCAATCCAAGTCTGTATGGGCCACAGAGTAGTCCAAGTCTGTGTGGGCCATAGAGTAATCTGAGCCTGTGTGGGCCATAGAGCAGTCCAAGTCTGTATGGGCCATAGAGCATCCCAAGTCTGTATGGGCCATAAAGCAATATAAGTCTGTATGGGCCATATAGTAATCCAAGTCTGTGTGGGCCATATAGTAATCCAAGTCTGTGTGGGCCATAGAGTAACCCAAGTTTGTGTGGGCCATAGAGTAATCCAAGTCTGTGTGGGCCATAGAGCAGTCCAAGTCTGTATGGGCCATAGAGCATCCCAAGTCTGTATGGGCCATAGAGCATCCCAAGCCTGTGTTCGCCATAAAGCAAGCAAGCCTCGTTCTTATTGGACGGGCCCAGTGATTCCTTTTTCCTCAATTTAAATCTATTAGCAAGCAAGCCTTGTTATCATTGAACGGGCCCAGTGATTCCCTTATTATTAATGAGAATCTATTTGCAAGCATACATTTCTTTGCATTGGCCAAGAGACCGAAGCCCCTTGCAACCTCCAATTACAAGTAGCACAACCTCCAAACACAAGGAGCATTATTCAAGCATTGCCCCCACCATCCCACAAACACACAAGCATGTGCCACAAGCTGTCCCTTTTTGCTTTCAGCATTGTCACATATTCATGAGAATATGCATAGACGTACACACAAGCCGCACGCATACACACACAGAGACACACAGACACGCACTCACATACATACATACACATCCCTCACCTCCTCTGTGCTGGGAGATTGCATCAAGCCCTTTGCTGCGAGCACTTCGCAAGTCAAGATGACGATGCGTGTGTATTGCTGCATGACGTACTGTGCAGACCCTGGGCGCACTCCCTGTGCACAGCGTTTGTTATGGTTCTATTTCGCTTGCATCGTGAGATGCATAGGGCTCTGTCATTATTACCAAGGAATAAAAAGAATGGAGAAGGGAAGCAGAAACCGGAGAAAAGCAGAAAGTGAGAACATCTCACTTTATGCTACACTTCAAGAACCTGAGTTCAAGTGTTTCACACTGAACTCATAAGTTTGTTGTGGTTGAATGAGTGATGGGCAATGCTTGAATGTGACGACAGGAGCTCTGGGCGCACCCCCTGTGCGCCTCACCACACCACCCACAGTGGTTGTTATGGTTTGTTGTGGTTAAATGAGCAACAGTGTGTGTGCGTGTGTGTGTGTGTGTTTGTGTGTGTGTGTGTGAGTGTGTGTGCGCGCGCGTGTGTGTGTGTGTGTGTGTGTGTGTGTGTGTGTGTGTGCTCGTGTGTGTGTGTGTGTGTGTGTGTGATGCTTGGATGTGGCTATACAAATACTCTGAACGCAACCCGTGCGCAAAAGTCCTGGTGTGTTTGTACTGGTTTATTGAGTGGACCACAAGGTATGTGTGTGTGTGTGTGCACTGCTGCACTTCCATTTTGTGTTACTGCTTCAGTGCATGCACAACGTCCTGTGCTGACCGTGGGATGCAATTTCCCTGTGCGTAATTCAGGGTGTTTGTGGTTATAACGTGATAGCCAATGCACGTGTATGGGTGTAGAGGTGTGTTTGTGGTTATAACGTCATGGCCGATGCACGTGTATGGCTGCAAGAATCCTACGCACAATCCCTGTGTGTAGTTCAGTCTTTATTTGTTGTGGTTTACCAAAAAAGTGCATCGTGAGTACTGCTGCACGACGTGCTGCATTGGAACTGGGTGCAACAGAGACATACATAGCTAGTTTTCTTATGCTTTTGCTGTTTGGTGTGTGTTAATAGCTAGTTTTCTTATGCTTTTGCTGTTTGGTGTTAAAAGTCTGCAATGTCACGATTCATTATCAATTGGTATACATTCACTCTTTACAACCTGTTTGTACTCCTATTCCTTACGACCTGTTTGTATTCCTATTCCTTACGACTTGTTTGTATTCCTATTCCTTACGACTTGTTTGTATTCCTATTCCTTGCGACTTGTTTGTACTCCTATTCCTTGCGACATGTTTGTGTTCCTATTCCTTACGCCTGTTTGTATTCCTATTCCTTACGGCCTGTTTGCATTCCGATTCCTTACGACCTGTTTGTATTCCTATTCCTTACGGCCTGTTTGTATTCCTGTTCCTTACGACCTGTTTGTATTCCTATTCCTTACGGCCTGTTTGTACTCCTATTCCTTACGATCTGTTTGTATTCCTATTCCTTGCGACTTGTTTGTATTCCTATTCCTTACGACCTGTTTGTATTCCTATTCCTTACGACCTGTTTGTATTCCTATTCCTTACGACTTGTTTGTATTCCTATTCCTTACGGCCTGTTTGTATTCCTATTCCTTGCAACTTGTTTGCTATCCTATTCCTTACGGCCTGTTTGTATTCCTATTCCTTACGACCTGTTTGTATTCCTATTCCTTACGACCTGTTTGTATTCCTATTACTTACGACCTGTTTGTATTCCTATTCCTTACGACCTGTTTGTATTCCTATTCCGTACGACTTGTTTGTATTGCTATTCCGTACGGCCTGTTTGTATTCCTATTCCTTACGGCCTGTTTGTTTTCCTATTCCTTGCGACTTGTTCGCATTCCTATTCCTTACGACCTGTTTGTATTCCTATTCCTTACGGCCTGTTTGTATTCCTATTCCTTACGACCTGTTTGTATTCCTATTAATTACGACCTGTTTGTATTCCTAATCCTTACGGCCTGTTTGTATTCCTATTCCTTACGACCTGTTTGTCTTCCTATTCCTTACGACCTGTTTGCATTCAGGCGTGTTGCATGCAAATCTAACAAGCGTGCTTCTAGGTTTGGCCAGAACTGTATATATACGGCATTTTCCGGTACTATTAGCAGCCCCCAGCTATCCCAGTTACCAAATATCCGGTCAAATATCTGGTTGGTGCATTATATACGGTTCTGGACAACCCTACATGAAACTTATGGGTTCAGTGTGGTAATAATGACAGAGCCCTATGCATCTCACGATGCAAGCGAAATAGAACTTATCAAAGCGTGGCCTTTCATCTGTACACCTTCAGTGGTTGTAATGGTTTGTTGTGGTTAAATGAGCAACAATGCGTGTGTGTGTGTGTGTTGTGTGTGTGTGTGTGCGTGTGTGTGTATGTGTGTGTGTGCGTGTGTGTGTGTGTGTGTGTGTGTGTATGTGTGTGTGTGTGAGTGTGAGTGTGTTTGCAAATGCGTATTTGTGAAATTGTGTGAAATGCAAAGTGTGGCCTTTCATCTGTACATCTTCAGTGGTTGTAATGGTTTGTTGTGGTTAAATGAGCAACAATGCGTGTGTGTGTGTTGTGTGTGTGTGCGTGTGTGTGTGTGTGTGTGTGTGAGTGTGTGTGTGTGTGTGTGAGTGTGTTTGCAAATGCGTATTTGTGAAATTGTGTGAAATGCAAAGTGTGGCCTTTCATGTGTACATCTTCAACATATTGCCAAAAGAAAAAACAAGCTGAGGGCACCCAGCAAATGCTCACCTCAGATACGGTAGCCTGCCACCCAATCAAACGCAACAAGCTGTAGCCCTCCTTTGTGTACATGTCCAGAGCTTGTAAGGCGAAACCGCGCATGCCGTCCAGATAGCTGCAGTGTACGCAGATAAGACCCAAGACATAAGCCTGGCCTAGATGGTTACAAATAGATATAGAGTATGGATGTAGATAGATGAACTGGCCTAACCTAGATTAATGGTCCTAGCCCAGCCTAGATAGCCTAGATATAGCCTAAATAGCCTAGCCTAGATAAACTGACCTGGTCTAACCTAGACAGCCTAAAAATAGCCTAGATATAGCCTAGATAGCCTAGCCTAGATAAACTGACCTGGTCTAGCCTAGACAGCCTAAAAATAGCCTAGATATAGCCTAGATATAGCCTAGCCTAGATAAACTAACCTGGTCTAGCCTAGACAGCCTAAAAATAGCCTAGACAGCCTAGCCTAGATAAACTGTCCTAGTCTTGCTTAGATAGCCTAAAAATGGCCTAGATATAGCCTATAAAAAGCCTAAATAGCCTAGCCTAGATAAACTGACCTGGTCTAGCCTAGACAGCCTAAAAATAGCCTAGATATAGCCTAGATAGCCTAGCCTCGATATACTGACCTGGTCTAGCCTAGACAGCCTAAAAATAGCCTATATATAGCCTAGATAGCCTAGCCTAGATAAACTGACCTGGTCTAGCCTAGACAGCCTAAAAATAGCCTATATATAGCCTAGATAGCCTAGCCTAGATAAACTGTCCTACTCTAACCTAGATGAACTGGCCTAGCCTAGATAAACAGGCATATAGCCTAAAATAGCCTTGATATCCTAGCCTAGATGAACTGGCCTAGCCTGGATAAACAGCCTAGATAGACAACCCAAACACTAGCCACTCAATCCCGCACACGCTTGTCCAGGTGCATAATCCAGGTGGTGTGTGTGGGTATGTGTGAGTGTGTGTGTGTGTGTGCGTGTGTGTGTGAGTGTGTGTGTGCGTGTGTGCGTGCGTGCGTGTGTGTGGTGCGCATGTATATGTGTACCTGATCATGGCGGCTACATGCACAGCATACGGTGTAGGTAGCTGTGACTTTCACGGACAACAGCTCCATGCTTCAAAGTGCATGCAAGGGGAGATGTCCAGGGTCGAGCGATGACAGAAACGGGATTGAGAAGCTACTCCAGGAGTCGCAGATGTGTAAACAAGCTTCCAGCACAAATTACATAATCCAGCAGCTAGAGACTATGATGACCTGCCCTATTGCGGTGGAGGCGCACCCTCACACACATACTACCCTAAATTTTCTTAACTCCTCATCAGCCCTTTCTTGTGTCTTCATCAGCCCTTTTATATCTCCATCTCCAAACCAAACTTCGGTATAATTAGGTTAGGCAATTTAAGATATCTTAATCGAAGCCCACCTTGACCCCGCACCTTCATAACCCCCACACCCGAACAGACTCTCCATCATTGCCCCCCCACCCCTCCATCCCACACCTTGACCACCCCAACCTAAACCTATACCCACCCTTACGATCCACAACCCTCCCCCAATGCCCCCCTGCTCCCCACCTCTTACTATCCAGCAGCCCTTCCATTTCTTCCTCCAGTCTCTCAGGCCGCCCATCGCTCCCTCCCTTGCCTTCACTTCGGCTCTCCTCAACCAATCTAGCATTCAGCGCTTCCAGCCTCTGGTTAACCTCTTGCAGCTTGCTGTTGGCCTCCTACATGTTGGGATGTTCAATTCATTAGTGCAGCTGTCGATATTTTTGATTGATTTATTTGTTGGGACTTTTAGGTTGAGCAGCCATGCCAGGCTGGAGGCCTTTGTAATTCAATCTAAACTAAACTAAACTACATGTTGGGATGTGGATGTAGGATTTGCACAAGCTGTGCAATCGGAGATCCCAATATAGCCCAGCCACGCACACCTACATACACTTGCACACAAGCACATGCCTGCATGTGCAAGCACACGCATGCACGCATAAATGGAACACACAAGCATGTGTGCACACACGCAGACACGCATAGACACAGACATACACACACATAACGCACGCATAACACAACACACACATGCACACACATCCACAAACGCATCGCACCCAAACACACACACACACACACACACACACACACACACACTCAAACACACACACACACACACACACACACTCAAGCGCAGGGTACACACCAAGAGCTTGTCGTTCGCCTCCAGCAGCCGTCGATTGGCTTCCTCTAATTGTTGGTATGCCTGTTCCGATGAAGAAGCTGGACCTGAACTTGCATCCAAGCCTGCCTGGGAGTTTCCAACCGACTGCTGCCCTGCACTTTGGCTAAGCAGCATACCCAAAGCAGCATGAGCTGCGCTTTGGCCACTAACCTGCAAAAACCAGGATGGGGGGATGGGGCAATTTTGAGTCGAGGCGACGCTTTTAAGAGTTCCAGCTCCTTCAAATACTATGGTGGCAGACAAGCGAAGTCTGGTGCGGCACAGAGCAGTCTTTGCTCTGTGGTAGGTAGGCAAGGATAGGTAAGGTAAGGTTACATTGCTAAATATGCCTCTAGGGCATCTGAGCACAAAATTATAAAAAGCCTGCAACCAGCACCTCATAAATCCTGAAAGTATAATATGAGAAAGGAGCGCATTTAGGCGAGGATAGGCTACTAATAACGTTAGACTGATAACGTTAGAACTAATAACGTTACAGAGCAGTCTTTGCTCTGTGGTAGGTAGGCGAGGACAGGCTAGGAAACGACAGACTAGGACAGCACCTCAGGCTAGGACAGCGCAAGCTCTATATGCTAGTATACCAGCAGCTATGTAGGCTCTGTACTGAGTCGCTCTGCATGCTAGTATACCAGTAGCTCTGTAGGCTGTGTAGCTCTGTACTCAGTTGCTCTGTATGCTAGTATGAATAGTTATGTAGACTCTGTACTGAGTCGCTCTGTATGCTAGTAGACCAGTAGCTATGTAGGCTCTGTACTGAGTTGCTTTGTATGCTAGTATAAATAGCTATGTAGGCTCTGTGCTGAGTCGCTATCTATGCTAGTATGAATAGCTCTACAGGCTATGTACTGAGTCGCTCTGTATGCTAGAATGAATAGCTATGTAGGCTCTGTACTGCGTAGCTCTGTATGCTAGAATGAATAGCTCTGCAGGCTCTGTACTGAGTCGCTCTGTATGCTAGAATGAATAGTTATGTAGGCTCTGTACTGCGTAGCTCTGTATGCTAGTATGATTAGCTCTTTTAGCTCTGTGCTGAGTCGCTATGTATGCTAGAATGAATAGCTCTGCAGGCTCTGTACTGAGTCGCTCTGTGTGCTAGAATGAATAGCTATGTAGGCTCTGTACTGCGTAGCTCTGTATGCTAGTATAAATAGCTATGTAGGCTCTGTGCTGAGTCGCTATGTATGCTAGTATGAATAGCTCTGCAGGCTCTGTACTGAGTCGCTCTGTATGCTAGAATAAATAGCTATGTAGGTTCTGTACTGAGTCGCTCTGTATGCTAGGATGAATAGCTATGTAGGCTCTGTGCTGCGTAGCTCTGTATGCTAGTATGGTTAGCTCTGTAAGCTCTGTGCTGAGTCGCTATGTATGCTAGTATGAATAGCTCTGCAGGCTCTGTACTGAGTCGCTCTGTGTGCTAGTATACCAGTAGCTATGTAGGCTCTGCACTGAGTCGCTCTGTATGCTAGAATGAATAGCTCTGTAGGCTCTGTATCGAGCAGCTCTGTGTGCTGGCATGAGGAGCGCTGTAGGCTGTGTAGCTCTGTACTGAGGCGCTCTGAATGCTAGTATGAGGAGCTCTGTATGCTTCTTATTGAGCAGCTCTGTGTGCTAGTATGAGGAGCGCTGTAGGCTGTGTAGCACTGTACTGAGGCGCTCTGAATGCGAGTATGACAAGCTCTGCAGGCTCTGTATTGAGCAGCTCTGTGTGCCAGTATGAGGAGCCGTAGTCTTGGACAGCATGAGCTGTACTTAATCACTATTCCGCACACACAGGAGACATTGAACAATGACCACCACCATTTAAATAGGCCACCACATCTCAAGTGTGAGCTCAATTGAGCTTTTGTCATTAACTTGTTGAATAGTTACACTGAGAGGAAGGGGAAATACAGTCGGAAATAAAGTTGACCGCAAGAGTTACTGCATGCAGCACCCGAATTCGTGGGTTTAGGTTCCCATAAAATGTGACCTCGATATGCCAATGTTAAAGCGCCCACAATGATGGCTAGGGTTGGCTATAACCATACATACATACATACATACATACATACGTATGTACGGTGAATGTACGGCATCTTTAGCAGGGGAATTACCATACATATGGTCATATACAGTGTACATATACGGTTCCGGCCAAACCTACTTTCGGCGGAAATGTAACAGACTGGTCACTCACACGGTGGTTTGGTTATGTCCGCAGTATAGCTAATTTTCCTCGCAAAAATTGTATTTGCTTTAAAGATTCTCCTTGCATCCCAGAGTCAAAACCTGCTTTCGGCTTGTAATTTGGCAGACACTTGGCGGAAAAGTCGTGCCAGACTAAATTCCAAACGGGGGGGGAGCCTGTTCACAAAATCGGTCAGCTTTTTCATTTTCCCAAATCTGTGTCCAGACAATTGTTAGAGCGTTGTGGTACAGCTGCGACATAAAATATATTCAAATAATTGTATTTTCACTCAGTTACCACGTAAGTTGAACTAATCCCTGTATGACCGGGGCCTAGAGGACACACACACACACACACAAAAAGTAAGGTAACGCTCACAACTGTACGATATAAGGGGCAAGGTACACCTGCGAATGTTTTCCAATCCAAGGGAGACGCACAAGTACGGCAAAAAAAACTCACCAGTGCGTCGGCCCCTTGCGCAGATACAAACCCTGAAGGCGTGGACGGGGTTGAGGGTTGTCCTTGCTGCTGTTGCTGCTGCTGCTGCTGCTGTTGTTGCTGCTGTGAGCTTTGTACAACTGGTGGCTGATAGGGGTGGGTGGGTGGGGAGATGGAAGAGGGGGGGGGAGCACTAACGCTCGAGGTTGGTGGAGAACTGGATAACATATTAGTGCGCGGGTCTTGGGGCTTAGGTACGACCCCGACCTGCACATATGTTTGGTGGGTTGTAGGGGATTGAGTGTACCAAAGCGGAAGAGAGGAACGTTGCAATTATGGGGCGGTTGATCATGAGCAGGTTACGAAAGCTTGTGGGATTCTAAGCGACTTCAAAACAGAGATGGGTGATGAAGTCAAGGGATTCTTATGCAGGCAACGCAATGTGTGCGTGGGCACACATCAAACGCAAACCACATCAAAATTTAAGAGAGGAGCCTCTTAGAGATGGGTGATGAAGTTAAGGGATTTGTATGCAGGCAACGCAAACCACCCCCACATCAAAAGGAGAGGACCCTCTCAGAGATCGAGTGCCACAGATTTCCCATTTGAAAGAAACATCGGCTGTGACCATTGCTGGCACTCATTTTTTGGGGAGCAGTCAGATATTGTCCTCGACCAATATGGGTCTCACTGCCTGCGTCAAAGCTTTTAGTTTGTTACAGGGAGCAGTCAGAGCTTTTCCTTTATTGATGATAAGACATGCCGTTTGTTTCGTGGACAAATACGGTATACACATCGGCCGCATGGTCGGCATATATTGATGTGGGTCTTACTGCCTGCATCGAAGCTTTTATTGCTCTGTTATTTTTAGAATTGGCCATAAGCTGTATATATATAAATACGGGTACATTCGGTGTTTTTGGCAGGGAAATCACCAAATATACGGTCATATACGGTACATATATACGGTTCTGGCCAGACCTACATGTTTTCTCATCGAAGTGGGAGCGTGCACAATAAGGTCCTGGGGTCGGTTGCACAAAGCATGGCTTTGGCTTTGATGC